>OBJO01000377.1_pt1 | contig 20468 bp, 17 predicted proteins | sample 1481741 | NCBI WGS metagenome assembly OBJO01 (sample SAMN06140803, study PRJEB22556) | human gut metagenome | host: Homo sapiens | place: China: Beijing | collected 2014 | reverse complement strand
GCGATTCACATATGAAGAACAACTGTCTACAGTATAGACAAGGGCCTTGGAACGCGGGGGCTTCACTCTGAAGTCAAGTATTTGATACAATTTGGTGCAAAAAGATAGCAAATAGCAATAAGGAGTGGCTATGAGCATGCAGATTGCCACGCGAGTTGATGACGAGCAGGCTGCGTTGTTTAAGGAGACGACCCGACAGCTGGGTACCACCCCGGCCGATGCCCTGCGTATGTTCATCAGCGCGTTCAATGATTACCGTGGGTTCCCCTATGAGGTGCGTTTGCCACGAAATGACGTGGAGCCGTTTGCGTCCGAGCGGGACGCTACTGAGTATGCCAGTCGTCTCGCCTTGAGGATGTCCGATGAAACGAGGTGAGATTTGGACGTTGCAGGCCGATGGCTACGCCAGCAAGCCACGGCCGGTTGTCATCGTGCAGAGCGATGCCGTCGATCGGTTCGATTCCGTCATCACTTGTCTGCTGACCTCATACGATTCCTCCGACATCGACACGCGGGTCCGATTGGAACCAAGTCCGGAGAACGGCCTGAACAAAGTGAGTTACGTGATGACGGACAAGATCGTCACCGTCGACCGCAAACTGCTGGGATACCAAGTCGGCGTGGTTGATGATGCAGCCATGGCGAATATCGGCCGTCAGCTCATGCGGGTTCTAGGTTTGCTGTGACGTTTGGGATGGCTGGCGGGCGTGCGTCTACTTGTGACATCGTTTATGCACCCCTGAGGCCGTATGATGATGGCGTCGAATTCAAGCTCTCCCCAACGTCTAAGAAATGGCTTCCTTCATATTACGGTCATACGACCAACACCATATGAAGGAAGCCATCATGAATGGTCTAACGGCAATCAGCTTCTCATACGTGATTGCCAGTCATTCACCGAATCAGCCGCGGTTGTCGAACATCTGCAGCAGCATCTTGCTGGGTTCGACGGCATAGACGGTGTGCGGCAGACGGGCGCTCAGGTAGACGATGCCGCCGGCCGTAAGCTCGACTTCACGGCCTTCGCCGCCGACGCGCAACTTGCCTTCCAACACCTGGATGATCACGGGCATGGCCGCGGTGTGCTCGCTCAGTGCCTGGTCCCTGTCGAAGCCGAACAGCACGGCGCGCAGGCCGTCCTCGCGCAGCACCGTACGGGAGACAGTGGCCTCCTCCTGAATATCGATCAACGAGGCCAAGTCTTCGATGAATCCAAGATGCGGCTCGGTCGAAATGGCATGGCCTTCGGCGTCGTGGGCGTCGTGCTTGCAGGCGCAGTGCTTGGCCTCACCCGCTTCAGCGGCCGCGACTTCGCCATGCTTGCAGTGGCACTCCTTCTTCGCGCCCGGCTCCGCGGCCGCGCCCTCGGCGTGCTCGTGCTTGCAGGCGCAGTGGTGTTCGCCGTTGGCGGCAGCCGCCTCGGCTGCCGCGGCGGCTTCCCTACGCTGCTTGCACTTGCAATGCTGCTCGTCGCGTCCTGCCTTGCATGCGGTCTGCTGCTCGTTCTCATCGGCCATGATGTTCTCCTATTCGTCGCGCGTACCTCACATACGCGTCATCGCTTTTACTTGTTTCCCATTATCCGGCCATCGTGGGCCGGCACACCGCTGTTACGCTTCGGGCTTGCGCACCTCATCTTTGACGGATTCGTCCAGGTTGTCCGGCTACAGGCCGAGTTCGTGAATCGAGTAGGTGCCGCCGGCGCGCAGTAGTCGGAAGGCCTCGCCGATAATCGCCTGCTTGCCACGCTCGGTCTGCATGGTAAGCATGGCTTCGCCGATCCCCACGTCGGCGCTGTTGGATTCCAGACCGGTGTCGGCGGCGTCGCGCTGCACGCAGCTTGCCGGAATCGTGGCCTTCTCACTGGTGAGTTTGGAGATGATGTCCACGACCTGCTGGTCGCGGTCCACGCCACGGTAGCTCTTGGGGTCGCGGTCGGACTGCGGCAGGGGCAGCTCGCGGTTGGTGGCGGGTTTGGTGGCGGTGGACTGAGATGCCTGAGAAGGCTGCGGTGTAGTGGTCATGTGTCGTGATGCTATAGTCCACAGCCCGACCGCACAAGGGTTTTCGCTAGAAATCAGCCGAATGTGAGAATGCTCACCCGAGTAGGCGCCTGAGCATGCGGCTCAGGGACGATTCAGGGGATGCTCAGGGGTCCCGTCACCGATTCCCCACATATCGCCCGCGTTCGCCTAATAGAATGAAATCCAGCATTCGATTCGGTATCCGGCGCAATGCCGGCAAACGTGAGGAACTTACGATGAGGGTCATCGGCAATATTCTGTGGATCATTCTGGGCGGACTGGCAATCGCCATCAGCTGGACACTGATCGGACTGTTTCTATGCATCACCATTATCGGTATTCCACTAGGAGTTCAGGCGTTCAAAATGGCGGGCCTTACCTTGACACCGTTCGGCAAAACCGTGCAATACGGTGGCGGCGTTGGCTCCACGCTGGTCAATATCCTCTGGGTGGTGCTGGTCGGCTGGTGGATGGCACTCGGCTATCTGGGTGCAGGCGTGCTCAACTGCATCACCATCATCGGCATTCCGTTCGGCATCCAGTCGTTCAAAATGGCCAAGCTTGCGCTCTGGCCGTTCGGCGCACAGATCTACAGTCTGTAACAATTGTTTCTGCAGTAGGTCCGGTGCAGCGCATTATCATCGTGCGTTGCACCGGACTTTTTATATACAACGGGCATTTCACACACCGCGTGATTTGACGGATTCGGACGTAAGACCTTATGGTGCGCGAACCATGATCAACACATCGCATTAAGCAGCAACGGCGTGAACGAACACGCCATCTGATCAGTACACCTCTCATTGACGCATAGCTGAATCATTGCCGGTGATATCGAGCCGACTCGTTCGCACCATGCCCCATAAACGTACCTATACGAGTATGCGTTCTTGGCATAGTCGCAACGCAATGCACCACGGCAAAACCCATTGCATACCATCACATATTCAGAAAGAACAACAGATCATGAAGTATTTCACTACTGACACGCATTTCGGGCACTACATATGTCACTCACACGCAGTCATGCGCACAACTATATTTTTGTATCATCCATGATTTTATAGTTGTTTATTGACTCATTTCCTTCTCTATCTTATACTTTCTACAATCAAGGATGCTCTTTGGGAAGCGAGTCTCTCTCTCATGGATATGAAGTATAGAAGTTTGGCAAGGCTGTTCCATGCCGACAGGTCAGTCGATTCCTTCAATAACCATGCAGCACTCGCACGGCAGCGGCTTGAGGCAGATTCCACATTCAGGACCGGGGTCATCACGCCATTGGGCGAGCTGTTCTCCGCCACGCCACGCGAGACGACCCTGCTCACGGAAAATATACTTCTCGCCGAAAGGCGCGTATCACGGCTCTGGAACCAGATTCCCGGCGTCATGCGCTGGGACTACATACGGCATTCCATCAGTGAGGAACTGTTCGCCACCAACGAGATGGAAGGCGTGCGCAGCACCCGCAAGGAAACCCAGGACGCCGTGGACGCGGCCGACAAGGCAAGGAGGGACGGCGACGACTCCAAGGCGCGGTTCAGCGAATTTGCCAAGCTGTACCTGAACCTCACGGACAAGGACTCCGCGTTGCCGGCGGGCATCGCCGACATCCGCGACATCTATGACAAGGTCGTGCTCGACGAAATCGATGAGAGCGATCAGCCGGACGGCGACCTGTTCCGGAAAGGCGATGTGGAAATACAGGGGCCGCACGGCCTCGCGATCCATAACGGAGTCAAAGGCGAAGGCAACATCGGCGCACTCCTCACCGATATGATCCATCTCGCGACCTCCGACGAGATTCCCCGGCTGCAGTCGGCCATCATGTCGCACTTCCTGTTCGAATACGTCCACCCGTTCTACGACGGCAACGGCAGAACCGGCCGGTATCTCCTGGCCCTGTACCTGAACCATGACCTGACTATGCCCACCGTGCTATCCCTGTCCCGCACCATCGCGGAGAACAAGAACGCCTACTACAAAGCATTCATGGAGGCGGAGGACAAGCTGAACTGCGGCGAACTCACGCTCTTCGTGAACACCATCCTCGGATTCATCCAACAAGCCCAGGATGAGCTGATTGACGAACTCAGTATCAAGGTCGATCAGCTCGACAAAGGTCGGATACTCTGTACACAGCTTGAAAAGAGGCATGCCCTATCGCGCAATGCCGTCTCGGTGCTCTATGGCGTGATTCAGGAAGAGCTGTTCGACTCGTCCAAATCCATGTCGTTGGACGAAGTGGCCCATCACATCGGACTATCCAAACAGAGCGCAAGGAAATACGTGGAAGAGCTCTTGGCCGCGGGGCTGGTCGTACAGACCGGAAAACGTCCGCTGAAAATACAGCTGGCGAAATCATTGAGGAATGTTCTCGCCACAGGAGCCGACGAGAACGCGGAAGCCTAAGAAAAGTAGACGCAAACATCTCATCTCAACGAGGTTCATAAAGGTTCGTAACATGAAGAAAGGTCTGGGCAACCAACACTGCTCGGACCTTTCCGCAACACTCCCGTCAGTCGCTTTCCGCGACGGCTCCCCTCAGGAAGGGGAGCCGAGGAAAACTACTTGGAGACGTTGAACTTGAACTCCACAATATCTCCGTCGGCCATGACGTAGTCGCGGCCTTCCTGACGGAGCTTGCCTTCCTCCTTGATCTTGGCCATGGAACCATCGGCGGCCACGAAATCGTCATAGGAGACGACATCGGCCTTGATGAAGCCCTTTTCGAAGTCGGTGTGAATCACACCGGCGGCCTGCGGGGCGGTCCATCCCTTGTGAATCTGCCAGGCGCGTACTTCCTTGACGCCTGCGGTCAGGAAGGTCTGCAGGCCGAGGATGTCGAAGCCCACACGGGCCAGCTGGTCAAGACCGGATTCGCTTAAGCCCGCGTCCTCGAGCATTTCGCGGGCATCCGCCTCGTCGAGCTCGGTCAAGTCCGCCTCGAACTGGGCGTTGAGAAACACGGCCGGGGCCGGGGCCACGGAGGCGGCAAGTTTGGTCTGAAGGTCCTTGTTGGCCAGCTCGTTATCGTCCACATTGAACACGTAGATGAACGGCTTGGCGGTCATCAGGTGCAGGTCGTAGACGGAATCCTTGTCGAAACGACCTTCACGCGCGGCCTTGTCGAGCGTCTCGCCAGCCTCAAGAATGGTCTTGGCCTGCTTGACGGCGTCCATGTAAGCCGGCTCGATCTTCTTGCCGCGCAGATCTTTCTCCAGCTTGGGCAGCGCGTTTTCGATGGTCTGCAGATCGGCGAGAATCAGCTCGGTGTTGATGGTGTCGATGTCGTCGGCCGGATCCACCTTGCCGTTGACATGCACAATGTCATCGTCTTCAAAAGCACGCACGACTTCGCAGATCGCGTCGGCCTCGCGGATGTTGGCCAGGAACTTGTTGCCCAGGCCTTCTCCCTCGGAGGCGCCCTTGACGATGCCGGCGATGTCCACGAAGGTCACCGTGGCAGGCACGACCTTCTCGGTGTGAACCAGCTTGGCCAGCACCGGCAGACGATCGTCCGGCAGCGACACGATACCGGTGTTCGGCTCGATGGTGGCGAACGGATAGTTTTCGGCCAGCACGTTGTTGCGGGTCAGGGCATTGAACATGGTGGACTTGCCGACGTTGGGCAGTCCGACGATTCCGATAGTAAGAGACATGCCTTTAAGTCTAAAGAGCCAAGCGACAAGCGCACGGGAACCGCGAAATGCTCGACTCGCACAATATGAACATCCCCATTTCGGAGTATCCGATAGCAGGGTATAAACGGCGTTCATAACGCAAAACCCGGCCGGCACATCATCAATGCATATTGCGAAGCTCATCAATCACATGCCATCGGTTGCGACTACTGGGTTTTGCGCATCATCCGGCTGCGAGTTCGAGCAACGGCTCTTGCAATACACCATCCCGACCTCCAAGTCAATACCTTTATCCGCACTCGTCGAACGTTCTTTTCTTGGCGAAATACACCCTCGCCACCCGTTATCCTTATGGGTTAGCACACGGAGCCGCTACGTTTTACCCCATACATGCGGCCCGCAACCATTGAGAGAGACCATGCAACAAGCATTACTACGTATACGGAAGGAGGGCCGGCTGTGAGCTGGGAAGTCATCCAAGCAAGTCTTCCACTGTTCGGGAGGGCGTTCGTCTTGACGTTACGTCTTTCCGCAATCAGCGTGGTGCTGGCCACCCTTCTGGGATTGGTGCTGGCATTGCTGCGCGAATACCGCGTGCCTGTGCTCGCCCAAATCAGTACCGTATTCGAGGAGCTGTTCCGCAACACCCCTTTGCTGATTCAATTGTTCTTCCTGTATTACGGATTCCCGTCCATCGGCATCAAATGGAGCGCCGAGATCTGCGCTGTCGTCGGTATGTCCATTCTGGGCTCCGCATACATGTCCGGCGCATTCCAAGGCGGCTTCAGCGGTATTCCGCAGGTGCAGAACGAGTCCGCACGCGCGCTGGGACTCTCGCCTTTGCAGATGATTCGTCACGTGACCCTGCCGCAGGGACTCACACGCAGCGTGCCGGCCGTCGCCGCGAACGTGATTTTCATGGTCAAGGAGACCTCCGTGTTCACCGTTATCGCGGTACCGGAACTGACCAACACCGCACGCGACCTGATCGGCATGTACTACCGCAGCGACGAATACCTGCTGGAGCTGGTCATCGCCTACGCAATCATTCTTATCCCGTTGTCCGTCATCCTCACACTGCTGGAAAGGAGGGTCCGTCGTGGTACTTTCGGCGATAACTGAGGCCTCCGGCGCCAGCGTGCTGTTCACCGGCGACAACTTCACCCGTCTGCTGGGCGGACTCGGCACCTCCATCACGGTGGCCGGACTGGCCCTGCTGGTGGGCATTCCCCTGGGCATCATCCTCGGCGCACTGCGTATCCTGCGCAATCCGGTACTGCGCGCGGTGCTGAGGCTGTACCTCGAGTTCTTCCGCATCGTGCCCACGCTGGTACTGCTGTTCCTCACCTATTACATCCTGCCGCGCGAACTTGGCGTGCAGGTCGACGGCGTGACCGTGGCAGTCGTGACGTTCGGCCTATGGGTCGCGGCCGAAATCAGCGATATCGTACGAGGCTCGTTGATTTCCGTATCCGATCATCAGGTCGATGCCGGCAAGGCGCTGGGCATGAACGGACTGCAGGTGCTGTGGTACGTGCGTATCCCCCAGTCCATCAACCTGATGGTTCCGGCCACCATCAATCTGGCGGCGCGCGTCATCATGACCACGTCCCTGCTGCTGCTCATCAGCGTGATCGACGTGATCACGGTGGGCCAGCAAATCATGGAGGCCAACCGTATGACCCACCCGGACGCCGCATTCTGGGTGTACGGATTCATTTTCCTGCTGTATTTCATCATTTGCTGGCCGCTGGCGATGATCGCCAAGGCCCTGGAGAAGCGAGCCAAGGAGCGTAACAATGGCTGATTCAGAAGAAGTGTCCGTGTCCAACGACTCCGAACCGCTGCTGTCCGTCCGTCATCTGCGCAAATCCTATGGCGATCACGAAGTGCTCAAGGATGTCAGTTTCGACGTCAAGCGCGGCCAGGTGCTGGTGCTGCTCGGTCCCTCAGGTTCCGGCAAGTCCACACTGATTCGTTGCCTGAACGGTTTGGAGACCATTCAGGGCGGTGAAATCTGGTTCAAGGGCCAGAAGATCGCGAATAACAGCGAGAAGACCTGGCGCAAGCTGCGTGCCGAAATCGGCATGGTGTTCCAGAGCTACGATTTGTTTCCGAATCTGACCGTGGCCAAGAACATCGAACTGGGCCCCACCAAGGTGCAGAAGCGCCCGAAGGCCGAGGTCGCCAAGCAGATGGATCAGCTGTTGGCCGACGTGCAGCTCACCGAATACAAGAACTCGTACCCGCGCGAACTGTCAGGAGGCCAGAAACAGCGCATCGCCGTTGTGCGTGCGCTTGCGATGAACCCCGAGCTCATGCTGTTCGACGAAGTCACCGCATCACTCGATCCGGAAATGGTGCGTGAGGTGCTGGAGCTTATGCTTCGTCTCGCCAAGCGCCATATGACGATGATCGTGGTGACCCATGAGATGGAGTTCGCCCGGCGCGTGGCCGACACGGTGATGTTCCTGGAGAACGGCGTGATCCTGGAACGTCAGCCCGGCGACGAGTTCTTCACGAATCCCGAAACCGACCGTGCCAGGAACTTCCTAGAGAGCATGGCTCCGGTCGGCGATGAGGCATGAGTACTCCGTTCATGCCGAATCATCAAGATTTGCAATAACCAACAAGAAAAGGATAAAGGGGAAAGAATTATGTTCAATGTCAAGAAAGCTTTGGCCGGTGTGCTCGCCGGCGTCACGCTAATTTCCGTCGCGGCTTGCGGCAATGGCCCGGATCCGGCTGCCGGCGGCGGCTCCTCCTCTCAGCAGGGCCAGACCGTCGAGCAGATCAAGAAGACCGGCAAGATTCGTATCGCCACCTTCGGCGACCTGCCGCCCTACGGCTATGTGAAGAACAACGGCACCCGCGCCGGCTATGACGTGGCGCTCGGCAACCAGATCGGTAAGGACCTTGGCGTCAAAGTCGACTGGGTGCAGGTGAACGCCGATGGCCGTGTGGACTCGCTGAAGTCCGACAAGGTCGACCTGGTGCTGGCCAACTTCACCGTGACCGACGAGCGCAAGCAGGTGGTCGACTTCGCCTATCCGTACATGAAGGTGTTCATCGGCGTGGTCTCCCCCGACAGCGCCAAGATCACCAGCGCCGATCAGCTCAAGGGTAAGCAGCTGGCCGTGACCAAGGGCACGACCGCCGAGGCCTTCTTCACTGAGAAGTACCCGGATGTTCAGCTGCAGAAGTTCGATTCCAAGACCCAGCAGTTCCAGGCCTTCAAGGATGGCCGTGTGGCCGCCCTCGCCGACGACAACACCTACCTGTACGCGTGGGCCAAGGACAACCCGGGCTACACCGTGGGTATCAAGACCATCGGCGACGAGTCCACCATCGCCCCGGCCGTGAAGAAGGGCAACAAGAGCCTGCTCGAATGGACCAACAAGGAGATCAAGACCCTGACCTCCAACGGCTTCTTCAAGGACGCCTACCAGAGCGAGCTCGCCCCGAGCTTCACCTCCGACATCAAGCCGGAAGACGTGATCATCGAGTAGTTTCGTCTGCTTCATACTGCTCCCGCTGGCGGGGGCTGTCATGCGAAGCATGACTGGGGGGTGGTCCTGTGATTCGGGAGACCCCCAGTCGGCTTCCGCCGACAGCCCCGCCGGCGGGGGCAATTTTTTTGCCGAGTGCAGTTAGCCGACGATGGCGTCGACGGCGTCAATGACCGCGCCGCGGAAGCCGTCTTTTTCGAGCTGGGCGACGCCCTTGATAGTGGTGCCGCCAGGCGAGCAGACAGCATCCTTCATGGCACCAGGGTGGGTTTCGGTGGCCATGTACAGCGCTCCGACGCCCTCGACCATCTTGGCCGCCAAGCGGTAGGCGGTGGCGCGTTGCAGACCGTACTGCACACCGGCATCGCCCAGTGCCTCAATGTACATGTCGGTGAATGCGGGCGCGCAGCCGGCCACCACCATGGCGATGTTCATGTGTGCGGTATCCACGCGCTCAATGAGGCTGATGGGCGCGAACACCTGCTCGAAGGTCTCGGTCTCCTCATCGGTCAGGGTGTTGACGGATTCGGTGACGAGCACGCCCTCGCCCACAGCCATCGGCGTATTCGGAATCGTGCATTGAATGTGGATGTCCGGAGAGTCGACGGATTCGCCGTCTTCGGTGGTGAACAGATCCTGATATTTCTTGAGATTCCAGCCGGCCGCAATGGAGACGACGATTTTGCCAGGCTTGGCGAGTTCGCTGGCGAGCGGCTTAACGACGGCGTCAATCTGATAAGGCTTGATGGCGATGATGACCACGTCGGCGGCCACCACCACTTCCAGCGGATTGTGCAACGGGCGCACGCCGAGCTCGGCAGTGGTCTTCTCGAGTTTGTCATAGCGGGCGGCGCAAGCGACCATCTGGCCGCCGGTGACCACGCCCGCGTCGACAAGGCCTCGGGCGATGGCCTGAGCCATGTTGCCATATCCGATGAATCCAATGGTGAGATTCCGGGTCATAAGATTTCCTTTCGTCCGTACTTGGGCTCCCCTCTCTCTAAGGGGGCTATCAGCGTAGCTGACTGAGGGAAGTTTTCCGCACTTGACATACTCCCCTCAGTCTCGTTCCGCGAGCCAGCTCCCCTCCAAGAGGGGAGCCAAAGAGGTTAGAACAGTTCTTCGAGGTCGCCTCGGTTGAGGGCTTCGTCGTAGAGGTGCTTGAACACCACCGAACCGTGCAGTCCGTCGTGCTCGAACTCGTTGGTGGTCCAATAATGGCTGTTGCCCACGCGGCTCAATGTGTCGAGTTGCATGCCTGAGTCGACGTACATGTCGTCGAAGTAGACACCGGCCTGCAGCGGCACTTCGTTGCGTGCCAGCTGGTCCTCGTCATAGATCACGCCGAAGCTCGTGTCTTCCATCAGCAGGTCCATGGCGGGCTTGAACGGGCGCAGCGCGGCCTCCTGCTCGAACATCCACGGGAACATGGCCTCGCCGGTGAAGTTGAGCGGGCGCACATCGGCACCGAACTCGGACTTGCCGTCGCGCACACGCTGGGCGGCCCAGCGAATCGGCTGGTCCATCTCGCCGTTGGCGTAGATGAATTCCTGCAACGGCCAGTACAGCGGACGCGATGAGGTGGCGTTCATCACCCTGGTCAGGAATTCGTCGGACAACGGCGATGCGGCGGAAGCGGAGCCGTCGCCATCGAGGAAGGCGCTGTCGAGGATCCAATGCACTCGCTCGAAACTCGGCTTCATACCGAAGTCGGAGCCAAGGCACTGCAGACGTTCCACGGTGAGAGGGTCGCCGTTGGGCATGATCGGGAAACCGTGGGCCGCCATGCCGGCGATCACGCCGAGACGATGTTCGACTTCGGTTCCCGCCATCGGGTTCAGTACGGAATCGGTCAGCTTACCCACGAACTCGGAGACTTCCGCGGCGGTTGGCAGCTTCTCCGCGATGGCCGCCACACGCTCCTTGTCCTGCGGATAACGCTCGTAGAACTGGGCGGTCTTGCGCATCATACGCGGGAAGGTGTGCTCATAGACCTCGGTGGCGCAGGCGGGCACGTGTGGAATGCCGCCGGTGGTGAAGCTGGCGATCACACCGGACGGGAACAGGGACAGCGTGGTCAGGGTCAGGAAGCCGCCATAGCTTTGGCCCATTGTCACCCACTTGCGCCCGCCGAACTCGGTCAGACGCAGATGTTCGAAGTCTCGCACGATGGAATCGGCGAGGAACTTCTTCAGGTAATCAGCCTGGGCGCGAGCGCCGGCTGCGACATCACCTTCATGGGCGGCGGCAATACGGGCCATGGTGTGCGTGTCCACGCGCGAAGAACGACCAGTACCACGCTGGTCGGGCAGAATCACACGAAAATGCTTGGTGGCCTCTTCAATCCAGCCATCGGAGGTGGGACTGTTCAGACGCGGGCCCTCACCGCCGGGACCTCCCTGCAGGAAGATCAGCAGCGGCAGGTCATCGTGCACGTGTTCGGGCGCGGTGACCACACGGTAGAACAGTTTGATGGTTTCGCCGTCGAATGCTTGGCCTGGCTCATGGCCGGACCAATCGAGAGGAACGTCAATGGAATGGTCCTCGATGGCGAGGCCCGGTACATAGTATTTGCTCAGCAATGTCATGGCTCAAACTCTAGCCCACAAATCCGTCTGAAGGGTGATGTCGGCTTGTTAACGGACACGCTAGCCTTGGGACGTATGGAAATGGTCGCGCACGTGAGGGCATGGTTCGCTCGGAAGCCGAGTCACACCCTGCTATGGGACACCCTGCTCGCCGCAGTACTGACATTCGGACTCATCCCGTTCATCAGTTCCACCAGTTCCTCTTCGACTCCTGGACTATTGTTCGTGTCGAACAATTATTCATTGTTGTTCTGGTCGCTACCGACGTTCGTTCCGCTGATGCTGCGACGATACCAGCCGGAGATCGCCGCTTGGTTGTTCGTGGCTCTGACCGCCGCCCATCTCGTCTTCGGCCCGTCGATGGCCTACGGCGACTTCTACACGTTTATCATCTTGTATTCGGTGCTCGTGTACGGCAATCCCAAGCATTCCTTGCGATTCATTATCACCGCCTTTGCCATGGGATTGGCCGCGGCTGCGGTCTGGGCGGTGTCAATGAACGTCGGCCCGCTGTTCAAAAGCGGTTCTTCCAATGCTTGGACCGCCTGGATCAGCTGGCTGCCCACCGCTGCGACCATGCCCATATGCCCGGCCTCTCCCGGTCTCATCAGCGAGCCGAGCGTATCCAACTGCGGAATCAAAATGCTGCGGGATACGGGCGTGCTGGCGCTGTGCATGGAAATCAGCGTGCTGAGCATTATCATCATGGCGTTATGGCAGCGTGCGCGCAAGGCCACACTCACGGCCATGCGCGAGCGCAATGCTTCCATAGTGGCCCGCGAAGCGGAGGAGACACATATCGCGGCGCTGGCCGAACGCGCGCGCATTGCCCGTGATATGCATGATGTGGTGGCCCATACGCTGTCGACGATCATCGTGCAGTCGGATGGCGGCCGATATGCGGGCGCGCATGATCTGGCCGTCGCCAAGCATACGATGAGCACGATTCGCCATGAAGCGGAACGCGCGCAGCGTGATATGCAGCGACTGTTCGGCGTGTTCGGCACGGATGATGATGCCGGGTATGCGGACATCGATTCTCTGTTCGACGGTCATCTGGTCGTATCCCGGCATGTAACCGGCAAGTCACGGCCGGATCGTTTAACCTCCGATGCAGATGTCGCCGTGTTCCGCTTGGTACAGGAGGCGCTGACCAATACGCGCAAGCATGCGGGCGAGGGCGCGAAGGCCACCATCGATGAGGTGTGGTCGGATGACGGGCTTGCGATTACCGTGTTCGACAACGGCCAGGGAGCGGCATCCGCCGCCGACGGGCACGCACCCGGCTACGGTCTGATGGGCATGCACGAGCGCATCGAATCGTTGGGCGGCAGCGTCCACGCCGCCCCTGGCCCGAACGGCGGGTTCATCGTGGCGGCCACGATTCCCCTCTCCCCCGAAATCGCACAGACCGCCATAGAACCGCCTGACGCTTTGCCCTCCACCATCACACGACTACGGAAACTCCTGGATTCGATACGCTCCAAGCCGCTCGATCAGGGAGATACCGGTGAGTCGAATTGGGTGGCCCGCTTCGCACAATGGACCGAACGGCATTATCTGCTGGTGGATATTCTCATCACCGTGGCGCTGATCGCGATGTTCAGTTCCGCGACGCGCAGCGAGCTGCAGATGATGACGGTCAGCAATGACCCAGTTCAGCTCAACACTGTGCTGAACATGACACTGACCATCATCATGCTTGCCCCTTTGGCTTTCCGACGTCGGTTCCCGGAGGGCAGCGCACTGGTCATGGCGATTCTGTCCGCCGTGCAGCTGCTGTTTCTGCCATCCATCCTGACCGTCAACATGTTTGCATTGGTGTCCGTACACGCCGCCGCACTGTATGGACGGGAACAGGCATGGAAATGGGTCAGTGTGGCGCTGGTCACGGATTCGTGGCTGGCCGGCATCAAGGTAATGTCCGGCTGGAACGAATATGACATGCTGATTCAGATGCTGCTGCCCCTCAACGGCGAATCGGCGATGTCCCGCTGGCTACTGGTGCTTTCCGGCCTGATACCGGGTGGCGTGGTGATGCTGTTTGGCTTTGCGTGCATTGCGATGGCCCGGTGGAGCCGTTCACGCGGCTCGAACGCGCTGGTGCTCATGCAACGCGAGGAGGCGCTCAAGGCCGAGCAGGAGCGGCAGAAGGTGCTGGCCGCCAATCTGGAGCGCAATCGCATCGGCACGGCCATGCAGGCCGAGGTATTGAATACGTTGGAATCGGTGATCACGCAAGCCGATGATGGGCTGGCCATGCTGAACTCCGAACCGGCTCCCGATAGCGAGCAGATCATCGCCGCGTTCACGGTCATCGGGGAACGCGGGCGTGCGGCTCTGGCGCACATGCGGCAATTGCTGACGGTGCTGCGTGAAACCGGATTCAGCGACGAGATGCATGAAGGCGCACAACCCGACATGCAACTGCGACCGGCTGCTCCTCTGTCCAGCCAGATGAGGCAGGCGGAATCCACATCTCAGACGGATTCGTCCACGAACATGAACTCAGGGAACAATCAGGGTGTCCATGGAGCGGCACTCGAATAGGAATCGGATACAGTGGAGAGCATGAACGAGAGCAGAAGCATTCGCGTGATCATTGCGGACGACCAGGAGCTGGTGAGGGCCGGCTTCGCCATGGTAATCGGCTCGCAGCAAGATATGGAAGTGGTCGCTCAGGCGTCCGATGGCGCCGAGGCCGTGACGATGGCGGAGACCCTGCACCCCGATGTGGTGTTGATGGACGTGCGCATGCCGGGCATGGATGGCATCGAAGCCACCCGCCGTATTACTTCGCTGACCGCCGGCACGGATGGCACGCAGCCGACCCGTGTGATCATCCTGACCACATTCGATTTGGATGAATATGTGATGGCCGCCATCAATGCCGGCGCTTCGGGTTTTCTGCTCAAAGACACCGAACCGGAGACGCTGCTCAATTCGATTCGCACCGTGTTCCAGGGCAATGCGATCATCGCGCCTTCGGCCACCAAGCGTCTGATCGAGAAAATGATGCAAGACGGCTATGCGCAGCATGGGTCGTTGAGTGGCGGCGTTTCGAACTCAAGTTTCAATGGCAATGCTGGCGGCATCGCCGACACTACTGGAACGGTCGGAGCTATGGGCGCCGATTCGACGAACGGCATTGGCACCGCACGCCCCACATATACCGATCCCGAGCTGGAACTACTCACAGATCGCGAACGTGAGGTGCTGGTGGAAATCGCCCATGGCCTGAGCAATCAGGAGATCGCGGACAAGCTCTTCATCTCCTTGCCCACGGTCAAAACCCATGTGGCGCATATTCTGGCCAAAATCAACGCCCGAGACCGCGTCCAGGCTGTGGTCTTTGCGTACGACAACGGGTTGGTGTGACCTCCCCAATACACACGATACGGCAGAACAAGTGGTATCCGCCTCGAAAGAGGTACATTCACCTTTCTGCAGAAAGCTATCTGCTTTCAGAGAGATATCCGAGACCTGATAACACGAGTACGATCATTGCAATTCCAACGGTTGTACTCGCGTTTTCGTATATCCGGTACCCCTTTGAAAGCAGATAGCTTTCCGCAAAGGAACGAATGTACCTCTTTCAAGGCAGATAGGTCTATTCGCAGCATACGAATAGACCTATCTCTTCACTCTTAGACTGTGGCCAGCCGCTATGCCTCGGCCAAAGCCTCGACGGGCGGAGTCTTGACGGCTCGTCTGGCCGGAGCCACACTGGCGAGCAAGGCGGCGAGTGCGGCCACGCCAAGCACGGCACCGTTGGTGGTCCACTCGAACGGGAACACAGTGTCACCATACAGGCTGAACACCATATAGGACCCAAGCCAGCCGAACAGGGTGCCCAGCGCCACACCCACCACGCCGGAGACGAGCGAGAGCAGCAAAGCCTCCACTGCCAGCGAGCGCCGCAGCTGGCCGCGCGTCATACCGATGGCACGCAGGGTGGCGGATTCGCGGGTGCGTTCGATCACCGACAAGCTCAACGTGTTCGCCACGCCGACCAGCGCGATGAGCACAGCCACCGCAATCAAGCCGACAAGCAACGCCATCATGCCGTTGATCATGGTCTCCCACTGCGTGCGTCCGGCCACCGGACCAGACACGTCAATGTCTGCACTGGCGGAGAATGCATTCTGCACGTTGGTGAATATGTCGTTCAGCGTGGTGCCCGCGCTTTCGGCGTCGATACGCATAAGCATGATATGTCCGTTCGCTTTTACATCACCGTTGGTGAAGTGACCGGCATCCACGAAGGCGACTGCGGCATAGTTGGCTGAGATGCGACGATAATCCACCTTCTGCGGCGCGAGGGTCAGTGTCTGCACGCCATCGGATTGTCCGCCATCGTTCTCAGTATCACTCGCGGCAGCATCAGCTGTACCAGTCTGCGAGCCGGATACATCACTGGTGAAGGTGACGCTCTTACCTAGCGGAATGTCCTTGCCCGTGGCAGCGGAATACTTGGGCATAAGTACGGAGTCACCGCTGATGGTCACGCCGGACAGGTCGGCACGCACCACTTTGCGCAGCGCGTCAACACCATCCACGCCAACGATGAGTACGTTCAGATCCTTGCCATTGGCATCCTTCATGCTCATCATGCGAGTCGGCGCGTAGATACTATCCTTAATGCCCTTAATCTTGGCGACCTCATCAGCCTGTTTGCTGGTCATATCAGCACTGGCCGCGATCATGTCAACGCTGTAGCGGGTGGTCAGCGCCTCGTTCATGGTTTGCTTGGCGCTGGCGGCACCGGTGGCAATGGTGGAGACCAGCGTCACGCCGATAAGCAGTGCGGCACCGGTGGCGGCCACGCGGCGCGGATTCTTCTGGATGTTCGCATGCGCCACCTTGGCGGACGGCCCAGCAAACGCAACCAGCGCGCCCACACCGCGCATCAATACCGGCAGCCAGAATGCGGCGGACAGCACCAGTCCGAGGAAGATCAGCGCGCAGCCGGCGATGGCGGCGAGCAGTACCATCGGATACTGCTTGTCGGCCAGCGAATCATGTCCGGCGATCTTTTCGTTCATCTGCCAGGCGGAGAATGCGGCCAGCCCGATGCCGACGAGCACCAACAGACCCGCAAGTATGGCACGGATCTTACCGGCCCGACGGGTATCGGTCAGTTCGATGGGCCGCAATGCCTCCAGTGGGGTCACAGCGGTGGCGGAGCGCGCGGAGCCGAGCGAGGCGATCACGGTCATAACAACGCCGAAAGCGATCGGCACCACGAACGCCGGCCAGGACAACACCAATCGCATGGTCATGCCGGTGGCTTTCATCAGGCCGGATTGGCACAGCGCCGCCATCAGTCCGATGCCGAGGCCCACGCCCAGCATGGAGGCGATGAGTCCCAGCAGACCGGCCTCGAACAGTACGGAGACATACAGCTGGCCTTTGTTCGCGCCGATGGTGCGCAGCAAGGCAAGCGTGCGACGGCGTTGGGCGACGAGCACTTGGAAGGTGTTGGCGATGACGAGCGCCGCGACCAGCATGGCGAGGATGCCGAAGCTCAGCAGGAAGATGGTGGTGATACTCGTATCGCCCTTGCTCACGGATTTGATGGATTCCTCTTCCATCGCTGCGCGGGATTGCACGGTGAAATGTTTTGGCAGCAGCTTGTCGATTTGTTTCACGGTGGCGTCGGCAGACGGCTGATCGGCATCGTCGATATCGAGGTAGACAAGATAGACATTGAGTTTGCCGAAATCGTCGATACCGTTCATCGCGGTGATCACGTTATCGGAAAGCACTGAGGCTCCGCCGTAGTACGCATAGGCGCCGTTCGGATCTTCAGTGATACCCACTACGCGAACGGTCATACCGGAATCAGCGGCAGTGTCGTTGCCGGCGGAACCGTAGCCCGTCGAAGCTACGGCCTGCGCGGTACGGGAGTTCACGGTCACGCTATCCCCCACCTTGACACCAAGCTGATCGGCCACGGACTTAGTCAATGCTATTTCGTTGCTATCGACCGGCTGGTCGCCTTGAATGATGCTGACCGGCAGCAGATCACGCTGTGCGGCGGTGGTGATGGCATAGCTGCTGGCGTGCTTATCGCCATTGGCCACGGTTACGGAACTCGAGGATTCGACGCGCACATCCTTGACACCTTCTGTGGCGCGGATACGGTCGAGTTGGAAGTCGTTCACCGTGCGAGTGTAGATGTCATTCCGCTCCTGCTCGTTCAGGCCCTCGCTGGAGTCCACGCTGATCACATAGTTCGCGCCGCCAAGCTGCGCGGTGGTCTGACGGGCCAGGGAATCGTTCATGGCGTTGCCGAACAGGAATGTGGCCGCAATGAACGCGGTGCCGATCAGGATGGCGATGCCGGCCGGAATCAGCATTCTGGCGCTTTTCTTCATGAGTTTCACTGTGATGGAAAACATGGGTTCGTCCTACTCTCTTGCTTCCCGTGGGTCAGCGGGCGTGGCGTGCGGCGGCACGGGCGTAGCGCAGCGTTCCCTCACGCCCAGAGGTGGGAACGGCCGGCGGCAGCGGCGCATCGGTGATGGGCAGATCCGGCACGTTGCGCACGCCTGCCATCTGTGCCATCTGGTCAGCAGGAGTATCGGTAAGAGTGGTGCGGGTGGTGCGCTCTCGCTCGGCCATAAGCAGTTCATTCATGACTTCGGCGTTGGGATGCTGTTCGTCGGCCACGATCCGTCCGTCGGAGAACACGATGGCACGGTCCGCGTAGGAGGCTGCCACCGCATCATGCGTGACCATGACGATGGTCTGTCCGAGTTCGTTGACCGAACGCTTCAGGAAGCCGAGCACTTCGGCGCTGGAAACGGAGTCGAGGTTGCCGGTCGGCTCGTCGGCGAACACCAGCTTCGGCTTGGTAATCAGCGCGCGGGCGATGGCCACGCGCTGCTGCTGGCCGCCAGACAGTTCATTCGGTCGGTGGTTCAGGCGCTGCTTCAGTCCCAGGGTTTCGACGAGCAGGTCGAACCAGGCGCGGTCGGGCTTGTCTCCGGCGAGAGTCAGTGGCATGAGGATGTTCTGTTCGGCGGTGAACATGGGCAACAGGTTGAAGCTTTGGAAGATGAAGCCGATCTTGTGGCGGCGTAGCAGGGTGAGCTGCTTGTCGTTCATACGGGTCAGGTCTGCCCCGCCGAACAGGATATGGCCGGAAGTGGCGGAGTCGAGGCCGGCGAGCGTGTGCATCAGCGTGGATTTGCCGGAACCGGACGGGCCCATGATGGCGGTGAATTTGCCGCGTTCGAAGCTGACGTTCACGTTGCGTAAAGCATGAACCGTGTTGTCTCCGGTGCCGTAGTCCTTGACGAGGTCAACGGCCTGAATGGCGATGCCGTGTGATGCGGCGGGGTTTTGTGCGTTCATGACGTCTCTCCATAATTTGACCGGGCCCATTGCCCGGATGATGATTCCAACTTATGAAGAAACGGCGGCGCTCCCCATCGTGCGCCAGGCTGAATTATCGGTTCATCCTCATCCTCGAGGATTACGGGATCATATGCGCAGCGAATGGTTCTCAATAAGAAAACTGTGAAGCCTATTAGCAAAGAAACGAACACGGGTTTTCCGGAATCGGCCTTATGTTGCGGTTCGACGATATGTGCGATTGATTGATAATGTGCGTTTGACTCACACTTTTCCTATTGAGGATCATTCGCTGTGCAGTCAAACACAAGAAAGCTCGCACTGCATGACGTCAGTGCGAGCTTTCCACTCCTTGGGTCAAGTTATTTGGCGGAAAGACCCCATGTGCTTCGGTATTGTGCGGCACACTCCATAAGTGTCGCTCCCCTTCCTACCTCAGCACCTTTCCGTCATCTCACTTGGCCAGGCCGGAAGCGCGAAGGGCTTCGAAGCCGCCCTTCAGATCGTCGAGGATGTCCTCGATGTTCTCGGTGCCGATGGACAGGCGGATGGTGCCCTGGTGGATGCCCTGGTCCTCCAGCTCTTCCAGGGTTTCCTGGGAGTGGGTGGTGGAAGCCGGGTGGATGACCAGCGACTTGGCGTCGGCCACGTTGGCCAGCAGGGAGAACAGGTGCAGGTTGTCGATGAACACGCGAGCCGCGTCCTTGCCACCCTTGATGTCGAAGGTGAAGATGGAGCCGGCTCCGTTCGGGAAGTACTTCTCGTACAGGGCGTGGTCCGGACGGCCCTCGATGGACGGGTGGGAGACGGACTCGACTTCCGGCACGGTCTGCAGGTACTCGACGACCTTCAGCGCGTTCTGAACGTGGCGCTCGACGCGCAGGGACAGGGTCTCGGTGCCCTGCAGCAGCAGGAAAGCAGCGAACGGAGACAGGGTGGCGCCGGTGTCGCGCAGCAGAATGGCGCGGACGCGGGTCACAAAGGCGGCTCCGCCGAGAGCCTCGTAGAAGTTCAGGCCGTGGTAGGAGGGATCCGGCTCGGTCAGAGTCGGGAACTTGCCCGGAACGGCGTTCCAGTCGAACTTGCCGCCTTCGACGATCACACCGCCGAGGGTGGTGCCGTGGCCGCCGATGAACTTGGTGGCGGACTCGACCACGACGTCAGCGCCGTGCTCCAGCGGGCGGAACAGGTACGGGGTGGCGAAGGTGTTGTCCACAATCACCGGCAGGTTGTGCTTGTGGGCGATTTCGGAGATGGCTTCGAAGTCCGGCAGGTCGGCGTTCGGGTTGCCGAAGGTCTCGAAGTAGACGAGCTTGGTGTTCTCCTGGATGGCGTCCTCGA
>OBJO01000374.1_pt1 | contig 20519 bp, 22 predicted proteins | sample 1481741 | NCBI WGS metagenome assembly OBJO01 (sample SAMN06140803, study PRJEB22556) | human gut metagenome | host: Homo sapiens | place: China: Beijing | collected 2014 | reverse complement strand
AGCCGGGAATTGGTTTCCATTGTTCGCTCATGCTCTTGCCTCTCAATCAGGAGGTAAGAGCAACTCGGCGAACTGGTCTCTGATTTCAGAGTCCGGACGAAAAAAGCCACCGAGCGGTCAACTCGGTGGTCGCGTGCTCGATCTGGCGGCCGTCTACTTCCGCTTGGCGAACGCCTCTACGACGCTGCGTCTGACGCGGTAGTGCCGGCCGGCGTGTTCTACCTTCAGGCGCCTCTCCTTTATCCAGCGGCGCACGGTGTCCTTGTGGACGTCGAGCATCGCGGCCACGTCACCAGTGGCCAGCAGAGGATCATCGGCAGTCTCTGGGCTGGGAAGCTCGAACTCGCTCATGAGCGATGACGGGGAGGCCACGCATTCGAGTACCTCGCCGTCCTCAGGTTCAGTCATCTGCTTCATCAGTCGCAGCTTCACCTCGGCGGGTCGTCGCCTCTTCCACCCCATGCCTGGATCGTACACCGGATCGTGTTGGGCCTTGTTAAGTCAGGTTCCTTATCAATGACTTACGGCCGATTATGGGGACGTACCACGGAGGTACACAACACCGAACCAGGAGATGAACAGATGGGCAAGAAGCACACAATTCAAGCAGTCATCGTACGTGTAGGTCAGGAGCCGAAGGCGACACGGGTCGCGAGGACGAGCGGCGCGCTGAGCAAGTTAGTCGGAGGCGACCCGGTGGTCGTGCCACTGGCACCCGGAGTGAACCTCGTCTGCTGTGAGGACGGGCTGCCCCGCGGCATGGAGATGAACGCGCAGACCATTCACGGTCCCATTGTTGGCGACTTCGTTCTCGTGGGCGGTGGCGAGAACGGCCTGGCGTCACTGCCGCGAAAGCGTGTGGACCTGCTGTGTGAGGAGTTCGCGCTCGAAGGCGGTAAAAGGCTCGATCCGATGAAGCGCTACGAGATGCGGATTCGATCGTACGAGCACGGTGGGATGTCTGTCATTGAGCAATATCTGGAGGTGGTTTAACGGCGAGTGGTTCACGTGCGTTATTCACCCTGCAAAACCTAAGTCGTTACGGGCGCTTGCGGTGTTCCGGGTTTGGCGGAATCGTAACTGTTTGTAATTCAAGGGATTCAATTCTGCTCCGCGGCAAAGGTACTGCCCCATAGGAGCCGTATGTAGTGAGTGTCCCAGAGCGACAAACCAGGAGATGAGCAAATGGAGCAGTACGAAATCGAGATTTGGACGAGGTTTTACGAGGCCGCTGTCGGCGTCGGTGACGTCGGTGCTTTGCATCGGCCCGAGTGGTTCGCAGACGCCGCGGCCGAGCTGGCGGACCTGATGTTCGCGCGGTGGACCCAGCGGGCGGGGGTGGACGATGGCCGATAGCAAGCACCCATACCGTCCGCTGTACGTCGAGGGTGAGGTGGAGCGTACGTACTCGATAGACGAGATGAAGGCGGCTGCAGCGTACGGCTACAAGACGGGCCGCGTTGTGCTTCTCACCCGGCTCAGGCGTCTGCTTGACCAGGTCGAGGGGAACGAGCGCGGTCTGCAGGAGATCCGCGACCAGCTCGACAAGATGACCCGAGGAGAGAACCGATGACCTACAAAACAGAGACTGCCGACGTCGGCGAACTTATGAAGCGACGCATGGCCCAAATCACGAACGTAGGTTGGGACAGGATCGGTGACCTGACCGTGTGCACTAAGCGTGACGTCGGCATCCACCAGCCTGAGCGAGGTCTCTACGAGACGTCGCTAGGGGATGACGAACACCGCGAACTGTACCTCGTCCGGTACGAGACACGTGAAGAGGCAGAGAACGGACACGCTCGGATCGTGTCGCGCATGCGCATGGGCTGGCGTCCGGCGAAGGAGAACAACGATGAAGAATGAACACACCTGTCCCCGCCACGATCCTCTCGACACCGCGTATGTCGAGCGAGAGTTCGAAGTCGCCGACTGGCGGATGCTAATGGAGCAAACGATCGAGCTGGCAGTGCGAGCCGGCCCGGGGTTCGCCCACGTCTACGAGGCGAAGCTGCGGAAGCTGCTCGACCGCGTGAGTGATGTGGAGGTGCCCCATGAGTGAGGGGCGACCGTGCGCGGTGAGGTTATCTGGAATCAGATGATGGTCGTGAAACACGAAAGCCCTCCCAGGTCCGGGAGGGCTTGCGCGTCTAAGCAGGCTTACTAGCGAAAACGAAATGAACCTACGGAAAATATAACGTGAGAATTGCTGAACAGGTCGAAGATTTCTTGAAGTTCCTCGGTGCTGATCCTGGCGAATGGATCCGCATCGTGCAGAAGACGCCCGAGGGGTATTGGAACGGCTGCAACACGCAGCTCGACCACCTCAAGGACGTCCTGGTCCATCCGTACACGCTCGAAGGAAGCCTTTACATCCACGGCAACAGGTTGATGGAGGGCATCGAGCTGCGCTGCGAGCCTCATCGGTGGTTCGCGGACAAGGTGGCCTCGGCGAAGGACGATCACATCGTAGAGCGGCGGATGCTGTTCATCGACGTGGACGCGATCCGGCCGAAGGGGTTGTCGGAGGCGAGCGCCACCGAAGAGGAGAAGGCGCACGCTGTCGCCTTGCGCGATCAGATCTACGAGCTGTTCCACGAGTTCATCAGCGTCCGCCAGATGGCGAAGGCCGACTCCGGCAACGGTGCGCAGATCATTATCCCGGTGAACCTGCCACCCGAGGACGAGAGGCTGAAGGAGATCCTCAAGCTGCTCCAGATGTACAACACGGAGCATGCCGAGATCGACGACAGCGTCTGGGACGCTCGGCGTCTGGTGCCGCTGTGGGGGAGTGTCAAGCGCAAGGGTGCACACGACGAGGAGTCGGGACGCATCTGGCGACGCGCCGAAATCGACATCCCGCACAAGTCGCGTCCCGTTGCGGCCGAGACCATCGATCTGCTGATCGAGCACCTGAAGGCGATGCAGCCGGCGGAGCCGAAGAAGAAGCGCGGCCTGCCGACGCGAGAGTTCCCGGTCTACGAGAAGAAGTCCGACGATCAGTTCTGGCAGCTGGCCGGCGACATTCCGATCCGCGACGTCATCAGCGCTGCGGGCGATAACCCTGACAGCCCGACGTGTCCTGGTTGCGGGGCCAGCGGGGATTCATCGGTCAAAATCGTGGGCGACGCGGTGCTGGACTGCAAGCACAAGACGTGCGGCGCGACGAAGTGGAACGGCATCTCGTACGTCAAGCAGAAGTTCGACCTCGATGCGGCCGGCGCGGCCGACTGGTACCGCGAGAACTTCGAGGATCTTCCGCGCAAGCAGGTGAAGCGCAAGCAGCCCGTGGCTGCTGAAGACGCGATCGAGCTCGACGACGAGATCTGGCTGGAAGGCGACGGCAGCGAGCGCACCATTGTCCGCGTCGGCGCGTACAGCGACATGGCCCGGCACTACATGAAGGACATGGGCGACGTGATCAGACGCTGGCAGCAGGGTTGGTACGTCTGGAACGGTGCCCATTACGTCGAAAGGTCCAAGGAGGGATTCGCGGGCGAAGTGCGCAAGTGGCTGCGTGGAAACATCGCCTGCGTCGATAAGCAGAGCAACGTGTTCCCTTTGGAGCCGACGACGAAGGTCGTGAACGAGGTCTTGGCCGCGGTCATGTCGATGGACACGATCTACGAGGGCGACGTCGATGCCTGGATTGGGAGCGGTCCACGTGTGATTCCGTTCGCCGATGGGCTCATGGAGCTGGAGTCGAGGAAGATGCTGCCGTCGTCGTCGAAGTATTTCTCCATGTGGGCCATCCCGAGCGGTGGGGCGGACACGACGGTCGAGTGGGAAAAGTTTCTGAACTCCGTCTGGGGCGACGATCCTGACTCCATCGACGTGCTCCAGGAGGTCATGGGCTACCTGGTGTCCGGCGACACGCGCCTGCAGAAGATTCCGGTGATTGTGGGACCGACCCGGTCGGGCAAGGGGACGATCGGCAACGTGGTGCTCGCGATGATGGGCAAGGGCGCAACCGGCTTGGGGCTCACCACGCTGTCGGAGCGGTTCGGCCTGGAGAAACTGATCGGCAAGAGCGTGGCGGTCATGGGTGAGGCTGACTCCATCAGCCGTGACCGGGCTGGCCTCGTGACCGAGAGGCTGAAGTCGATCTCGGGTGGCGACATGGTGTCCATCGACCGCAAAGGCGTGTCGGTGGTTTCCATCGCCATGAAGACGCGGTTCCTGATCCTCTCCAACATGATGCCGGCGCTGCCGGACCCGTCTGGGGCGTTGGCATCGCGCTACGTGGTGCTGCGTATGACGGAGAGCTTCCTCGACCGCGAGGATCCCGAGCTGCTGGGTCGGCTGCTGGGCGAGCTGCCCGGCATCATCAGGTGGTCACTGGAGGGCTACGACCGGCTCACAGCACGTGGCCACTTCGAGATGGCGGAGTCGGGCCGTGACGAAGCCAACGAGTTGAAGCGAGAGTCGTCTCACATCCTCGACTTTGTCGCCGAGCGTGCCGTGGTCGGTCCCGAGCACTCCAGTGAGGTTAACGACGTCTACGCTGAGTGGCGTGAGTACTGCACCGAGATGGGGCGGGAACACCCCGGGACGAAAAACACGTTCGGGGCGCAGCTCCGCGCTGCTGTGCCGAAGCTCAAGCGCAAGCGTCTGCGCGGTGCTGATGGCAAGCGTGCCTACTACTACGAGGGCATCCGCCTGAAGGCGCCGAGCGAGCTGGATCCCGATCCGTGGGACGAGGATAGGGCCTTCATCGCGTCTGTGGTCGAGCCCGCGAAGGAGACCGACGCCAGGTTCATGAAGGGCGTCAATCGCAAGATCGAGGCGCGAGGCGAGCCTAGGATTATGTCGCCGATCACCCGGTCGAAGGTCGAGACCGCCTGGGCGAAGAAGCGCGAAGCAGAGGACGCGAAGTACAAGGAGCGGCTCGCGAAGCGACGGTCGATGAAGGGGTTTGAAGGGCTCGATGCGAGCGAAGAAGACGACCTGTAATAGAGAGTCGAACGTGAAAAAGGCCGGGCTTGTCCCGGCCTTTTTTGTGTCCCCCAGGGGTGGGGGACAGCACTCTGCTGTGGGGGACAGCTGGAGGCGTGTTTTGCCCTGCTGTCCCTGGCTGTCCCCCACCTGTCCCCCACAGATTTCCAGCCGTGGGGGACAGCAAAACCACAAGGATGTTATGGGTTTGAATGTCCTGTCCCCCTCTGTCCCCCACAAACCCTCCTATATTAGTGTATAGAGAGGGAAAATGTATTGGCCGTTACATATGGGCCCCCTGAACCTGTAAGGACGCTGACAATAGAGTCAGTGTAGTGGGTACAATAGGGATTTGTGAGGGACAGAGGGGGACAGAGGGGGACAGAAGCGGGATCGGTTATCTCAATTTCATGCCTCAACTCGCAGTCACGTTGTCGGATGAAATGATGTCCCGGATCGTCACCCTGGCGAAGAAGCACGCGGTGAAGAAGACGCCGATGGTGCGAGCCCTGCTCGACGTCGCGCTCGCCGACCCGCACCTGAGCGCACGCCTGCGCGAGGCCGGGGCGCGGGCGGAGATCGAGCGGCTCTCGAAGGAGAAGGCAGCCATCGAAGAGCGGCTCGCCGAATTGCTCGGAGCCGCAGACGACGAAGAGGCGGAGGACGAGCCTGAGCCCGTCCATTACAGGCTCGACAAGCGGGGCGGCTCGATCGTCCAGTTGGGTTAGGCCACCGGCGCACCAGGGCCGTTGTACCGCGGCGCGGTAGCGCCGGCCGCTTGGCCCATCAAGCGCCCGGAGGGCGCTTGAAAGAGGCGGTGAGCATGCTTGATGCCTTTGTGAACCAGCAGGTCGGAACCAGCGCGAACCACGTGCGTGCCGAGAGGGATCAGGATTCGCGCGACCGGGGGAGGCCAGTCGGCCGGCGTACTGTCATCGAACGGACTGCCGACAGCCAACGCCGCGTAGTCCTCGTCGTAGAACGCATCCTCGTGCGCTAGACCCTCTTGCTGTGCGGCCTTGGCGATGACCTGGGCGTTCGTGAGGCGAATGCCTCTGAGCCTGGTGGAGACGAAGGCGACCTTCTTCAAGTGCTTCTTCAGCGGCTCGCTGTAGGCGCCTTTCTCCGGGCACCGAAGATGGACCAGGGGGCGGAATCTGGCTTTTGTAGCGAGGACAAAGAGCAGGGGCTTATTCGACCCGCCTTTATGGACGAGAACTCGCAAGACGGCAGCGAGCACTTTGACGTAGCGCTCGCTGCCGTTTTGGATCTCACGAATGGCGTCGTTGACCAGATGCAGATGGTGTATGAGCGCCCGCGTGAGATCCGCGTCGGACTTAGGGACGCGAGCTGTTGGTTTCCGAATCCTCATCAAGTCACCTGAACTCCTTGGAAATGGGCCATTCGGCCAGTCACGGTAGGGTGTGCTCTGTCAAGAGCCAGACGACTTTCTATCATGACAATCCCTAAATCAGACGAAGAATAATTTTACAGCACAATTGGAAGTAGTGCGCCGGAACTGGACCACCAGATGTAGTGTGTAGATCCCCGCTGCGCGGGGAAGATTTCTGCAAAGGTAACGGGCGCAATTACGAATTGTGATCGGTTTTGGATCACAAATGCGCACAATGTGGGACAGATCCGCCGGAATCCGCGTGATCTCGGACGAATCCGGCCCCTTGCCCGGTCGCCCGAGTGGCCCACCAGGACGCAACGCGTCATCGGGGCCGTGCTGGGCACAGTGGGCGTTGATCGGCGACTGCTGAGCCCCGCTGGGCAAGAGTGTGGGCAAAAGCCCGGGATCACTGAGCCCAATAGGCCGTAATCACACAAAACCCAACGGGACATTGACCCATTGGGCTCCTAATCGCCTCTGTTTCCGCATAGTCAGGTCGGGATTCGAGCGTATCTGGGGATAGGGCGCACACGCGCACCTGCACCGCCGCGCCAGTCCGGGCGACAGCCCACCAGGCGCATCAGGTGCACTCAGCGCCGCAAGGCGCGTCCTATCCACTGAATCAGGAGCCCGATGGACCTGGAGAAAGCCACAGACGCCGTTGACGGCAAATACGCGATCGACACCGAGACCCAATGCTGGGAATGGCTTGGTGACGTCAGCGAAATGGGCATTCCGTCGGTCAAAATCGACAAGAAGCGGCATAAAGCCGCGACAGTACTCTGGAACATTCACGTCGGCCCAATCCCCCCGCACATGACGACGTGGCGCATCTGTAAGAGCGGCATGAAGTGCGTCCGGCCCGACCATCACGAGATCCGTGACAGGGCGACACGTTCAGCCGACCGCGCGCTCGCGCTCAAGGCACCGCCGGATGACAGCGATCCCGAGGCGGTGCGCGCCTACCTGACGAACGCGACCGACCAGGCCATCGCCGCGCTTGCAGCAGGGAAGCTCTCGTACAACGCGGCCCGTGCTTTCGCGAGCCTCGTGTCCCTGCGCCTAGAGATCGCCAACGCCAAGATACCCGCACGCAAGCGCAAGGCGAAGAAGTTGGAGTCCAAGTGACCCGCGCTGCCCGCATCAGCGCTGAGGCGTACAAACAGCTCCACAGCCGCCTCATCAGTGATCTGGAGGTCTTGGACGCCGCCGTCAAAGCCGCTGCTGAGGCCCAGGAGGAGGGCATCTGGGACGCGAAGGACGCACAGGCGCTGAACCGTCTCATGCAGACCCGCGCGAAGCACTTCACGGAACTACGCAACGTCGAGGTCGCGCGCCCAACGTCCGCGCTGTCCGACGACGAGCTGGCCGAGGAGTTCGAGCTAGCCGTGCGCGATTACCTGATCACTATGACCGACGCCAAGCTCCAGGAGCTACTCGATGCCCGTAACGATCCGCCCAGCGACTGCGACTGACCTACCGTACATCCTCGCCACGTGGGTGCGTGCCTATCGCGACGTCGGGCCGCTCGGCCGGATGCGCTGGCGGGATTACAAGCCGCTCATGCGCCGACGCATGGCCGCGATCCTCGACCACGAGGCGACGCAGGCGCTTGTCGCTGCTGAGAACGACGCCGTCTACGGCTGGATCGTCTACAGCACCACCGAGCCGCTCGTCGTGCACTTCGTCTACGTCCGTGCCGGCACAGATACCGCACCGATCCGCGGGCAAGGGCTCGGACGCGCGCTCGCATCCGCCGCAGGCATCGACGCGGACACCGCGCTGCTGCACACGGTGGACACCGGCCGAGGTAATGCACGCCGTCTCGTCAGCGCCCTGGAGTCCAAGGTCGCAGCGGCAGGCCATCTGCCGATCGAAGAGTTCCTCGCCTAACCAAGGAGAATCCATGAGCAAGAAAATCACGAAGATCGAGTTCGTCAGCAGCGTCGAGCTGAACGGCAAGACCACCCGCTACGACGCCGCTGCCAAGCAGTGCGAGGGGTGGGACGCAACCGCTACGAACACGCTGATCCGCCTCACGCACAAGAAGAAGGGCACCGTTGAAGTGCCGCGCACGTTCGCGATCGTCTACTACGCGCCGGAGGCCTCTGGCGAGTAGTGAACGCCCTCCGCCTCCAGCAACTCGCCGCAGAGCGAGCACGTCGCGCCGCAGCCGCCAAGGGTGAGGACAAGAGCGTAGCGGCCATCGTCCAAGAGCTGCTTGGCGACGCCCACCCAAAGCAGCTCGCCGCCATCAACGATCCGGCTCGCCAGGTCGCCCACAAGTGCACACGCCGCTCGGGCAAATCTCGAGGATTGCTCCGGAAGTTCTACGCGGACGCGCTGACGAACCCTGGCAGTCATCAGGTCTACATCAACACGACCATCGCTGAGGCGAAGCGTATCGCCTGGGTCGGCGTGACGAACCCAATCACGTTCGAGCGCGACGGCCTCTACTCCATCAACGAGCGCTACGGATCCATCGCGACCGCTCACAAGGTCGATCACACGCTGACGTTTCCGAACGGATCGATCATCGAGCTACTCGGCCTCGACGACGAGCGCTCGATCATGAAGCTGCTCGGCGGCGGCTACTTCCGCGTCTGGTGGGACGAAGCCCAGAAGGCACGCAACCTCCAGTTCGCCTTCCAGAAGGTCATCGATCCCGCGCTCGCCGATCACGACGGGCAGTTTGTTATGACCGGTACCCCGGGCGATGTCTGCGCCGGCTTCTTCTACGACGTCACCCGCGACGACAAGCCAGAGCTACGGAAACCTGGCTGGTCGGTCCATGAGTATTCAGCCTTGGATAACCCCGCCTTCGGCGACACGCCGGAGGAACGGTACAAGCGCACCAAGGGCCGGGCGATCGAACGCAACGGCTACAGGGGCGACGAGCCCCACCTGGTCCGAGAGTGGGATGGCAAGTGGGTGATGGAGGACGCCGAGTTCGTCTACGCGGTCCACGCGGTACAGGAGGACATCCTCCTGTACGCAGACGCCCGCTACACCGATGACGGACGCATAGACGTCGCGCACGCGCTCACCGACCTGCCCACCCGGCCGAACGGCGAGAAGTACGCTTGGAAGTTCGGGCTCGGTGCGGACTTCGGCTTCTCACCCGACCCGTTCGCGATCACCGTCTACGCCTACCACGACGAGAGTCCAGACCTATGGGAGATCGGATCCTGGAAGGCAGAAGGCCTGATCCCGGACGTACAGAGCGCCGTCATCCAGGGACTGCATGAGCAGCTCGGCTTCTCTCTGATCGTCGCCGATGCGCCGAAGGGAAACGTCGAAGGCTGGTCCGAGGAGATGCGCGAGCGCTACGGGATCGAAGTACTCCCCGCGAAGAAGGCCCAGAAGCGCAAGCACATCGAGTTCAAGAACAACGACCTGCGGCTCGGTCGGATCCACCTTCGCCGCGGCGGGGCTCTGTACGAGGAGATGGCGGGGCTGTCGTGGAAGACCACGAAGAACGGCAAGCGTGAAGAGGGCGTCGAGCGCGACAGCAAGAACAAGGGGCGGAAGCGGTTCCCGAACGATTGTTGTGACGCAGGCCTGTACCTCCATCGCGAGATCCGCTCCCACCACCACGACGAGCCCGATACACCTCCACCGTACGGCAGCGAGGAATGGGCGAAAGCCCAGGTCGAACGCATGAAAGAAGAGCGTCTCCGTCAACTCCGCGAGCGCGAAGAACGCATGTCCCGGTTTGGCTATTAAGTAGGTAGAGAGTATGGATTTCGATCAAATAAAGAAGCTGATCCTCTGGGCCCGAGCGAATCGGATCGTCTTGTACAAGGTCAGCTGCGATGGCATCAGTCTGGAGCTGTCGGATATGCAACTGCTCGCGCCCGAGGTGGGCGGGCGAGACAACACCCCGAAAGCGAACCCGGTTTCCGAGATGGAACGCATCGCTCAACAGTACGGGGTGGAGCCACCTCCTGGAGCTAGGGAGCAGTAATGAACGACAGCCTATGGTGGAAAAGCGACGTCGGATCGGACGTCCACGTCACGATCTTCGGACACGTCGAGGAGCTGGAAACGGCAACGCAGGCGGAACGTTGGGAGGATCGACTCCACGAGGCGATCTATGACGACCAGCCGGTCGGATCCCCGCGCTACGGCAAAACGGTCGAGCACCTCGCCAGCATGGGCATCGACGCATCTCGGCTGAACGTCAGCAAGAACGCGGTCGATACGATCGTGTCGAAGATCGCGACCAAGAACCCCGGCGTGAAGGTCAACCCAACCGACGCCGAGTGGTCGCTCAAGCTCAAGTCGCGCCAGCTGAACCAGTTCATCAAGGGCTTCTTCCTCGGATCCGACTTCAACGAGCAAGACGATGTCGTCGTCGCCGACGCATGTCGGATCGGCACCGGCATCACGTCGGTGTACTCGGAGGACGGGAACATCTGCATCGAGCGGATCCGCAAGGAGGAGATCTTCATCGATCCACTCGAATCCCGCTACGGCAAGCCTCGACAGCTGCACCACCGGCGCATGTACGCCCGTGAAGTCCTCGCCGAGCTGTACCCAGAGCACCGCGGAGCGATCATGCTCGCCAACGCGGCGAAGGACATCTTCGAGCGTTCGTCTGAGGTCAACGACAACATGATCTGGGTGATCAAGTCTTGGCACCTCCCGTCCGGTCCGGACGCAGACGACGGTCGCTACGCGATGTGCATCGACGGCGCAACGCTGGAGCACGAGGAGTACAAACGCACCCGCTTCCCGTTCGCCTTCCTGCCCTACACGCCGCCCATCAACGGATTCTGGGGCAAGGGGATCGTCGCAGAGGGCCGCGGCCTTCAGATCAAGATCAACGACCAGCTCGCCAAGATCGAAGAGAATCTCGCGTGGGCAAAGCTCACGATCCTCAAGAATGCCAAGTCTCGTGTGCTCGACAGCCACCTCGGGTCCCTTCGCCCAAACGTCGTCGAGTACGAGGGCGTGGAGCCGAAGTTCTCGGCGCCGAACACGGTGCCGGCGCAGCTGTTCCAGTATCTGACGTTCTTGGTGGACAGCTTCTACGAGACGCTAGGCATCAGCCGCATGCACGCCCAGGCGCAAGCGCCGGGCAGCCTGTCGGGCATTGCGCTGCAGGAGCATTACGACATTACGAGCGAGCGCTACGCCAGCTTTGAGCAGCGCTACGCACGCTACCGCGTAGACGTCGCGGAGCTGGTCATCGACGAGGCCAAGGCACTCGCCGAGCAGGATGGTGGCTACGAGGCGTCGTGGATGGAGCGCAACCTCATGCGCAAGATCAAATGGGAGAAGGTCGATATGAAGCGAGACCAGTTCAAGCTGGTCCTTGAAGCGACCAACTTCCTTCCCGACACTCGCGCCGGCAAGCTCTCCGCTGCTGAGCAGCTCGCCAAGGCTGGAGTCATTCGCGGACGCTGGGTCGGTGCTCTGTTGGGAGACCACCCGGACCTCGACCGCTTCACGCGTGTCAACACGGCGATGCTCGATCTGATCGATCACCACATGGAGCTGCTGGCCGATCCAGAGGAGAAGGATGCGCCGGTCCCAACGTCGTTCATGCCGCTCGACGACACGATCGAGATCGCGAAGTCGGTACTCGCCCGCGCTGAGATCGAGGGCGCAGGCGAAGACGTCATCGAGCGCTACGTCCAGTACATCGAGATGGCGGAGGCCCTCAAGCAGAAGGGCGTGCCTGCGCCTCAGCTGCCGCTGCCCGGCATGGGCGCAGGAGCACCACCTGCCGAAGGGCCGCTACCACCAGGTCCCGCACCAGTCGCGCTAGAGGGCGCAGCACTACCAGGAGTCCAATAGATGGAGAACGAGCAGACAAACGAGCTACCCGAAGAGATGGCAGAGGCGATCGCCGAATACCAGGCCGAGCGAGGCTTGGCAGACGATGACGCCGACACCGAGCTAGATCCGATCGAAGACGTTGAGGCTCCTGTTGAGCCTGAGGAGGAAGCCTCCGACGAGCAGGTCGAAGCCTCCGACGAAGAGAAGCCGGACGAGGCTAAGCCCGATCTAGACGCACGTGAGGCCGCTCTCGTCGAGCGCGAGGAGTCCCTAGCAGCCGCGCTGCAGCACGTGAACACACTCGCGCAGACGCAGGAGCTGTTCGATAGCGATCCGGTCGGCACGATCAAAAACGTGATCGCTGCGCTCGCTGGTATCGATCCAACCGACGAAGAGACGGTAAGAGCTCGATATGATGAAATTTTCCAGGAGATGGTCAATGCCGAAGTTGGCGTGACCAACAAAGAAGACTCGAAGGTACGCTCGCTGGAGAAGAAGTTCGCCGACTACAAGCGTGAGCAAGAGCGGAAGGCAGCAGAGGCAGCAGCTGCGCAGCGGATCGAAGCCGCAGACTCTTTCATGGCGGAGAATCTGGAAAAATTCCCGTTCCTCACCGCTGCGAAGGAGTCAGCAGCCGGATCGCTATTATATGAGTACATGAAGGCCGAGCAGGATGACGGTCGGTCGCTGACAGAAGAACAAGCGGCGCAACAACTTAACGATCACTTCAAAACCGAGGCGGAGAAGTACCGCCACCTGCTCGCGCAAACAAGCGCAGGCCAGAAGAAGACGCCGACCAGCAAGAGGCAGAAGACGCTATCGAGCAAAAACAGCGAAGTCCCGGCGAGGAAATCCAAGGACTACGACCCGCGCAAGCGGGAAGAGTTCGTGGAGGACGTCATCGAGAAGATGCTGTCTTAGCTCCGCGGGCAGGACTCAACAACTAGGAGTCCTGTCAAATGTCATACGTCACACCCGGCACGTCGGTCGGTACCTCTGAGTACGCGGCGCTGCTCAAAAACACTTTCCCTACGAAGGCGATCCAGGATCTCGGCGAGGGCTCGACCCGCGTCGTGATGCTGCTCGATCGGCGCACCGACGCCGGTCAGACCATCGAGAACCCGGTCGATCTCGAAGTTCCGGGCGTCAACTCGGGCAACTTCGCCAAGGCCTGGGCTAACGCTACAGGCGGAGCGTCGAAGAAGTTCCTGATGGAGCCTGCGAACTTCTACCGCGTCGCGTTCTTCGACAACCGCACGTTCCGCGCTACGCAGAACAAGAAGAACACCTACAAGAACGTCATCAAGAAGACCGAAGACGTCATGCGCAAGTCCGGATCCCGGCTCGAAGAGCTGTGCTTCGGTGGCGTCGGTGGCGCACTCGCTCGCATCGCATCCGGTACGACCCTGACGGGTGCAGTCGCCACGCTGACGTCCAAGTCGGCGGCCCTGAAGTTCCAGGTCGGCGCCAAGTACGTGTTCTCGGACACGAACGGCACTGGCTCGCTTCGTGACTCGGGCGCGACCCTGACCTGCGCGACCATCGACAAGAAGGAAGGAAGGGTCACGTTCAGCGCGAACCTGAACACCGTCACGGGTATCGCCGACACCGACTACATCTTCAACGAGGGTGACTACGGTGAAGGGATGGCTGGCTTCCAGAGCTGGCTACCGTCCGGCGCGAACCGGGACACCGATCTCGGGACATCGTTCTTCGGCATCACGCGGTCGGCGTACCCGACGGAGCTGGGCGGAATCTACGTGGATGGTACCGGTGGTCCGATCCACGAGGTCATCCGTGAGCTGGTCGCGGACACGTGCTCCATCCACAGCGGTGAGCCGGACAAGCTGCTCATGTCGCACCGAGCACGCCGTGACCTCGGCACCGAAGCACACAGCTTCGGCAAGCTGGAGCTGGTCCGTGCGGAGTCGCAGCGCGGCGCTTACGGCGTGGACGTCGAGCGAGTGAACGTCGATGGCCGGATCCTGGACATCATCACGAGCCCGTACTGCCCGGACGACGAGCTGTACGCGCTGCAGTGGAATACCTGGACCCTGCACTCGATGGGTGAGGCTCCGGACTTCCTGCATATCGGCGCGGACATGTTCCAGCCGGTCGAGGGCGCTGACAAGCACGCTCTGCGTGTCGGTGGCTACGCTCAGCTGGCGTGCAACGCACCCGGCAAGAACGGCGTCGCCAAGATCACCGTCAGCTAGTCAACACGCGTAAGGGGGCGGAGGGGATAGCCCCTCCGCCCGGTTCCCTCTTTTCTTTTTCACCAGGAGCCAATCATGGCACGTAAGGTTTCACACAAACCGGTGAGGGCGCGCGCATCTGAGATCGTCTATCTCGCGGGCACGTTCACTACCAATAACACGTCGGATCCCACCGTGGTCACCGGCGATATCGAGAGCGTCTCGTACGACGACGTTGGCGACTTCACGGTCACGCTGAAGGGCTCGTACCCTCAGCTCGACTTCGCTGATGCCTGCATCTTCGGGAACGAGGCCGAGCTGCAGGCCAAGGTGTCGGCGCATGACATCGACGCGGTCGGCGGAGGCACCCTCACCGTACACACCTACGACGAGGACGACACCAGCGGTATCGCGGCTAGTGCCGACTCGACCGGCAAGGTCGTGCGGGTTGTAGCTTTCGCGCGCAACACGTCGCTCACCTCTCGCTAACCGAGATAGCCCGGGGTTCGCCCCGGGCTTCTCCTCTCTATCGGAGGTAGCAGAGTGGCACGCACCATCTCACTTTCAACTCTCCGCGGTGACGTACTCACCCGCGGCGGCTACGGTAGCTACGGCAACGTCTTCAGCTCAGCGACGCTCGACCCCGTCATCAACAGCGGATGGTCGGAGTTGTACGACCTGCTCACCGAGTTGAACGATGACCGGTACGTCACCGAGGCGTCGCTCACAACGGTCGCGAACCAGGACTACGTCAACGCGCCGACGGACTTCTACAAGCTTCGCGGTCTAGACGAGTCCGCGGGTGGGTCCTACTGGCCGATCCGCAGGTTCGAACTGAAGGAGCGCGCCCGCTACCAGAACTCGTACGGATGCGCCTGGTCACGCTACCGCTACCGTCTGCAGGGTGAGGCCCCGGTCAGGATCGTCCTGACGCCGACCCCGAGCAACGCAGACACGCTACGGCTCTACTACCTGCCGGAGTGCCCGAAGCTCGAAGCTGACGACGACACGATCCCGTCGGGCAACAACTACGAAGACCTGGTAATCGCGGTCGCGCTGTACCACCTCGAAGCCCGCGACCGGCAGCCGCTAGGCGAACGATTGAACGAGATCGACCGCCTCAAGGATCGGATCCGAGCATCCGCAAACCACCGCGACGCGTCAGAGCCGAAGTACCTCGTTGATCTCTGCGATGAGGGGGGGCTGGTGAGGCGGGTAACGGCGCCGATCACAGGCAATGACGCCACGGACCGTAGCCTTCGCCGTGTTGCGGACGAGCTGAACCACGTCCTGGAGAATCCTCTCCTCGACGGCCGACAGATCGACGGCATCGACCTGACCACCTCGACCACGAAGGTGTCCCACAAACTAGGTCGAGTCCCGCGCGGCTGGATCGTCGTTCGGACTAACGCGAACGCTGTCGTCTACGAGGCAGCCGATCCTGACCAGCGTTTCCTACCTCTCACGGCGTCGGCCGCTGTGACCGTATCTATTTTGGTGTACTGATGGCAGCAACAGCGAACATGAACCTGACACTTCCGACCGAGGATGGATCGGAAGGCACCTGGGACACCGAGCTAAACGACGCCCTGGAGCGGATCGACGCGCACGATCACACCAGTGGCAACGGCGTCCAGATTCCGTCAGCTGGCATCAACATCGACGCCGACCTGAGCTTCGGTGGCTACGCCCTCACGGGCCTGAAGGCTGTGGCATTCAGTGCCGTCGCATCCGCAGACGTCAGCGCGCTCACGCGAGCCTTGTTCGTCGATAGCTCCGACAACGAGCTGTACTGGCGCACGGCTGGCGGAGCAAACGTCAAGGTCACGTCTGGTACCGCGCTGAACATCAGCCTCGACGGCGGCATCGAGGGCGACTACACCACCACCGACGCTGTCGTGAACTACAACGACGCGGCGAAGCTCTACAAGCTCCTGCAGGACGAGAGTCCTGACTTCTGGGCAGCAGCCGGGGTGGGTGACCTCCGCCTGTACGAGAAGGCGAGCGGCATCGCAAACTACGTCAACCTCCAATCTCCTGCGAGCCTGGCGGCTGTCTACGACTTCATTTTTCCAACGGCGCTGCCTGCGTCCACGAGCTTGCTCACGCTCGACGCCTCAGGTCAGGCGGCAACAACACGCGACGCCACGATCGACACGCTGACTACGACGGGGCTGACCACCGCCGATAGCCTCGCCGTCACGAACGCAGCGGCAGTCGGCTCTCTCAGCTCGGCGGGCGTCCTCGGATCAGCAGGGCTCGCAACCTTCGACGTCGGCGTGAAGGTCAAGGACACAGGCGCCGGCTCCACCACGCTCGCCCACTTCGAAGAGGGCACATGGACCCCAGACGTGACGTACGACGGGAACACGCCGAGTGGAGGCGTAAGCCTCACGGGTCGCTACCAGCGGATCGGTGACTGGGTCACCGCGAACGTGTTCGGCGAGTTCACGCTGGGTGCAGCGCAGGGCGGAACGAATCTGATCCTCCGGGTGACTGGACTGCCGTACTCCTGCGCCAGCTTCGGCGTCAACCGATACAACTGGGTGTCCACCCCGATCGCTGAGTTCACTCCGTCGGGCGGATCGAACACCTGCGTCGGCGTGATGTACAACAGCACGACCAGCATCACGATCATTGAAACTCCAGACGCTGGCTCTCTCGCCGACATCAGCCTGGCGAACGGCACGACCTACCAGCTCTCCTTCAGCATTTCGTACAAGGTGGCCTAATTGGCACTGCGTGAAGTAGCACTGCCGATCCGGTTCTCGGGAGGTGTCGAGACGAAGCAGGACGACAAGGGCGTCGCGACGACGCAGCTCCTGCGTTGTGAGAACCGAATCTTCACCAAGGCAGTATCACTCGCGAAGCGGCAGGGGTACGCCAGCCTTGGCAAGGACGTGCTCGGGGCAGCGACCCAACTGCCGACGGGGCGCAAGCTCATCACCCGCGACAACGAGCTGCTCGTACTCACGGACGACGAGCTGTATGGCTACCTTCCGACGTCCGGCAAATGGGACCAGGTTGCGGACATCGTCACGGTCGATGCCGACACCTCTCGCGTCGTAGCGAAGTCCACATCCGACCAGACCACGCCAGACGGTGCTGAGCTAGACGGTGTCGCTGTCTACGCCTGGGAGGATTCCCAGGGTGGCGTCTACATGTCCGTCCTGGACTCGGAGACGAACCACACGATCGTCGCTCCCAGGCAGCTCTCCGCCGACGGTCAGCGTCCTCGTGTTCGAGCGGTCGGCGACGTCATCCACGTCTACTACGTGGACCTATCCGCAGCGAACCGAATCTACGTGCTCGTGGTCAACCCGAACGCGCCGGACGTGGCAGCAAGCGCTTCAGCCTCGATCCTGCTGGAGACGTTGAACAGCACCGACCCGAACTACGACGTCGCTCCGGTCGATGACAAGGCGGCCATCGCCTGGAACCACAGCACGGCAACCACCGTCGGAGTCGGCTACGTCCACCAGTCGGGCGTACTGATGGCAGGGTCCCAGACAACCACCGCGACCTGCGACGTTGGTCCCGCGGTGGCTGTCCACACGACCGGCGACAAGAACGTGTTCGTGGCGTGGTGGGACAGCTCGGTCGGCATCAAAGGAACAGCGTACACGGCAGACCTCGGCACCGGCGGTGGCGCAGGAGACATCGCGGCGCAGACGCTACCCGACGTCATCAATCTGACCATCTGCTTCGACCAGGGCGTCAACGATGACGGAGAACGAGTCGTCCACTTCTTCTGGGAGTCCGATGCGACCGCGGATCAGAACCACTACGTCAAGCACTGCACTCTCGCGTACACGTTCGAGGGGACGGCATCCAGTGTGACCACTTGGCGAGGGCTCGGCCTCGCCTCCCGCGCGTTCGTCGTTGACGATCGCGTCTACGTCAACGTCGTCCACGACAGCACCCTCTACAGCACGTACTACACGTTGCGCGACGATGGCCTCGTAGCCGCTCGCATGTTGCCCGGGATTGCCTACGGGCTCACGCCGAAGCCTCACCTACCAGACGTCTGGAGGGACGGCTCCCTCTACAGCTGGGCAGCCACCTACGTGATCGACCTGGAGAGCGAGAACGACGACGTCTTCACAGAGGCAGGCATCCGGCGCGTACGGTTGGATTTCGCCTCCACCGACGTCGGCGAGAGCGCCCAGCTCGGCAAGACGGCGTACATCAGTGGCAGCTTCACGCAGGCCTACGACGGAAACACCGTCGCGGAAGCCGACTTCCACTACGGCGTGGATGACGTGGCTGCGCCGACGCCATCGGCAGGGAGTGGATCACTCACCAGCAGCGTCACGTACCTCTATCGATTCACGCTGGAGACCACACTCGCGAACGGGGAGATCATCCGAGGGCCAGCGTCTGCCGGCACTGAAGTCGTCATGGGAGCCTCGGACAACGAGGTGGCCATTGACATCCCGACCCTCCGCCTCACCGCTCACGACAACGTGAGGATCGGCGTCTGGCGGTCGGAGGGCAACGACAGCGCTGAGCTGTACCGCGTGAGCAGCCTTGACCCCTCCGCGACGGGAGCAAACCGCTACGTCGCCAATGACACGACGGTCGATACCGTCTCGTTCACCGACCGCATGTCGGACGCAGATCTCGTCAAGAAGGAGCCCCTGTACACCAACGGCGGAATCCTGAACAACGTCCCGATCACCACGGGCGGTATCATCGCTACCGGGAAGAACCGCGTCTTCGTCAACGATCCGATCGATCCGCTGGTGGTTCGGTACTCACAGGAGCGAGCCGAGGATTACGCAGTCGAATTCAGCGCGCGCGGCCGGATGGTCCTAGACCCGTATGGCGGAGCTGTCACCGGCCTCATCGTCATGGACGAGTCGGTCGTCGTCTTCAAAGAGCACGCGATCTTCGCGTTCAGCGGTCCGGGTCCGAACGCAGCTGGTGGGGATGGATGGTCGGCACCGACGCTTATCACCAGCGACGTAGGCTGCACCAATGCTCGCTCGATCGGCTACACGCCGGTCGGTGTCGTGTTCCAGTCTGCGAAAGGTATCCACCTGCTCGCTCGGAATGGGCAGGTGAGCTACATCGGTGCGCCGGTCGAGCGCTACAACAGCCAGACGATCGTGTCCGCGTCGCTGGTGCAGGATACGACGCAGATCCGGTTCCTGACGGATTCCGGCACGACCTTGCTCTACGACTACTACTTCGATCAGTGGTCGGAGTGGACCAACCACGAAGGGAAGGATGCTGCGATCGTGGGCGGGACGTACCACTACCTGCGGAACAGCGGCGAGGTCTACAAGGCAGACACGTCGTACAGCGACGGGAACTCCCAGATCCGCACGCGGATGGACACTGCGTGGATCCGGTTCCAGGACTACCAGCAGGGCTTCCAGCGGATCTGGAGGGCGAAATTCCTCGGCAAGTACATTTCGCCGCACAAGCTGCGGATCCGGTATGCGCTCGACTACGACGAGAACTGGTCTCCGCCAATCGAGTTCGATCCAAGCCTTGCCCTCAACCCAGGCACGCTGATCGACGACACGACTTACGGGGCGGGGACCTACGGGGATGGTCCGTACGGTGGCGAGAAGGATAAGCAACGCTACCAGTTCGAAATCTACGTAGGTAGTAGATGTGAGGCGATTCGCTTCCGGATCGAAGACGTGGAGGACTACGGCGTAGCTGGCGCTGCGTTTGAGTTGTCGGAGCTTTTGATCATAGGCGGTGTCCAGGGCCGCTCATACCCGGTAGCCAGCTGGAGGAGTAAATAATGGGCCTGAAAGAATCTAAGAAGAGAATGAACGACACGCGAGGCACGCTCTTCGACCGCCTCGCGCAGGTCAATGGCCGGCAGGCACCGCAGGCGGACCGGACGCAGATCGGACAGGTCGTGCAAGGGCAAGCCGCTACCGGCAACTACGGCCAGTCAGACCAGATGCGGGCGCAGCAGCTGCAGCTGGCGCAGCGACTCAGCGCGATCGCGAGGGGCGAGACACCAGGCGCAGGCGAGCTAGCTACGATGCGAGCTATCAGCCGAGGCCGGGCAGCCCAGCAAGCGCAGGCCCGTATGAGCCGCGGCACGAACGCTGCGATGGCAGCACGCCAAGCGGCGTGGAACACCGCGAACATCTCGGTCGCAGGCGCTGGCCAGGCGCAGCAGGCCGCACTTCAGGACCAGACTGCAGCTAACGCACAGCTCGGGTCCGTGCTCGGCC
>OBJO01000373.1_pt1 | contig 20533 bp, 19 predicted proteins | sample 1481741 | NCBI WGS metagenome assembly OBJO01 (sample SAMN06140803, study PRJEB22556) | human gut metagenome | host: Homo sapiens | place: China: Beijing | collected 2014 | reverse complement strand
GTTTAATACCATACTCAAGTTTGATTGTATCATGGTTCATCCTTGACCCGTTAGAAGGCAACGCATTTAATCCGAATAGCTCATTTAAAATAATATTATTCCTTTACAATTCTACAAACTTGAATTTATATAATTATTCCTCTAACTTTCCCCATTTTATAGGCTTTCCCGCCTGTCCATTAGTGAAATGATATATATTCCTTCCTTATCTTTAAATAAATATTAATCATGTATCGTACTATATTCCAATCCTAATGCACTTTTTCTTCTACAAATTCTTTTACTATCGCCTATTGATGTATTTTCATATTCACTGTTTGAAACAGTATATATTTCTCTTTTACCATTACAACTTACATATAACTCTCTATCTCTAGTTTTACCACTGCTAATCTTTTTGTCTGTTACAATTGCAATTTCATGAGTTGCCCCATCAAATGTAAATAAAAAATTTATTGGGAAGCTAATTGTAAATGCGATTATAAAAGCAGCAAATACAACTGAAAGTTTACGTCCAAATTTCTGTGGTACATCTGTTTTTAAAGATTTAATAATAAATGGCAGTGCAAGTAAAGCAGTAATAATTGCCGTAATCTTCATATAGTTTCCAAATTCATAATTAAAGAGTTTACTCGTATTCAGGGATAAAAGCATTGCTATTGCTGCACCCATAAATGGTAATTGATACGCCAGTTCTTGTCCTTTTTTTGTGGTGACTTCTATAAATATATATGGATAATATTTTATATACACTGCATATGTAATCATCAAAACCATTATAAATATAACTAACATTGTTTTGCCACCAATAAAAAATGCTACCGCATCAGCAATTATTAGAATCCAACCTAAAGCTTTTAAAAATTGCTTTGTTTTTTTACGCTTTTCTTTTTCTATTGTTTTTGACATATTTTTGATAGTTGTATTCTCATTACATATAGATTTATAGAAATTCTTTTCTATCCAGTTTAAAGCAGGTACATACTTTGATACATCTTTGTTCTGTTCAACTAACTCACCAAAATCCACAAGATCTATTTCATGTTTTATAAGTGTATCATATAAAATATCATAATTTACATACACTTGCTCCAGAGTAACAAGTCTATTGTACATCTTATCAATTAATATGACATCTGTTCTACCATTTAATGGAATCATTAAAATACAACGAATATCATTATATTTTATATGCTGAGTTTTCTTAACCAGATAGCTAAATACAATTTCATCTTCATTTACTACAATTATTTGTTTCTTGTATGCCAAAATTAAAGCAATACCTAAAAATACAAAAGGCATAAAACATATCGCAACCCCCATATTTCCTGTAACAAATGTTACCAGTACGATTATTAAAAAAAGAACTGTTGTTACTATTCCTAAATTTTTTACAAATTTACTTAATCTAATGACATTATCCATAAACTCAATCTCCCTATATGATTCACATTTTTCATTTTTTACGTTCTAATTTCTTCTTATCCTTTTTTATTTCTGCAATCTTTACTTGCAGCCAGTCCACATTTCTATTTCGGGCAGAAATTTTAGCGATTTTTTTCTGATTTTTATATAAAATAAGAGCTTCTCCAAATAAATTCTTTTTTCTTTTCATCTGGGTAATATCCGTTAATCTTATTTTACAGTTCTTCCTTAAAAATCCATTTCTATATAGCCATCCATCCTTGACAATTGTTTTGTCCATTAAAAAATAGAAAAATATACCTCCCGGTACAAGAGAGAATAAAAGGAAAACAAATCCTGAGGGTAAGAAATATATGCAGCCATCGTGCTGGAAACGCTTCCATCGACCGTCCAATCATCCTTAATCTTCTGCGACGAACGAATATCTGCCTCCAGCTTAGATGAAGTCACGCCGATCTCATTGTTCGTATAAAGAAAACAAACAAATAAAATACAAGCAAGAACAACCCCTATCACAATTTTAAGAAATATTTTTTTCACGCTATCAAAACTCCTTGTCAACTTTCGATTTATCTCACTGCCCATCTGCCCGGTAAACCACATCAAAATACTCGCAGACGCACTTCATGCTTTCGTCAAAGTTCCTGCCGATTTCCTCACACGCTGCGGCAAACGCCTTGCGGTGGGCCTTCTTCCACGCGGCAAGGGTGCTGTCCCCCTCGGCGGCGGCACAATCTGCCGTCACATCTTCAAACGGGACAACGTCCACCTTTGTGGTGCGGGTAATGCAGCGCGGCTGCATATCGCTGTCCAACACGACCGTGTAATCACCCGTGCGCGGCAGCAGTTGCATCTGGGCTTCAAACAGGTTGAACAACCCCGTGTTGGCGCGCTTTTTGCCGCAAAGAATGTTGTCCAGAATCTCGTCGGTGCCGTTGCTGTCATAAAAACAGACATTGTAGGCAGGAATCCTCAGCCCCGAATCCTTTACAAATTTCTCGATTTGATCCATAGTTTTCCTCAAAGCAAATCATCAAAGCCCAACTGCCCGTCACAGCTTGTGCGCTGCAGTAGCGGCGGGCGGCTGCAAAGCAGTTCCAGCGCCGCACCGGCGTCCACCAACCACGGGCGCACCTGCTCGTGGGAGAGCAGCAACGGCATACGGTCGTGGATGGGCGCTACCGAATCGTTGGGCGCGGTGGTCAGAATGATAAAGCAGTTCACACCACTTATATTATCATAAATGCCCGCCAAGTAAATCGGCTGTCCCGGCATTTGGAAAAAATATTTGTGCTTGGCGGCGTCCCATTCATAAAAGCCGGTGGCAGGGATCACGCAGCGCTGGAAGGCAACACTGCGGCGAAACATCGGTTTTTCCGTCACCGTTTCGGCGCGGGCATTGATGATTTGCTGCCTGCCGCGGAAACCGGGCAGCCCCCATTGCTGGAACTCGCCCACAATCTTCTCCCCGCGTGAAACCAGCACCGGTGCCACCTGCGAGGGGCAAATATCTCCTGCCATTGGGAAATTGAGTTCGTTTCCCTCGCTGCGGCGCTGTGCATCGCGCACGATTTGGCGAATCTCTTTATATTCATCGGCAGAAAACTGATACCGTCCACACATACGCGATGCTCCTTCCTTATCCTACTACAATACCGGCGATTCTGAACTCGTCCTCCTCCCGCACAGGGATGGGGGCGTATTTTTTATTCAGCGAGATTAGCGCAATGCCGTTTTCGTCCTTGCGCAGCTTTTTGCAATAGCCTTGGTCGTTCAGGGTGCATAGCACAATATCGCCGTTGTTGGCATCTTGTGCCGCCTTGACCCAAACGGTCTGCCCATTCACAAAGCGCGGCTCCATACTGTCACCAGCGATGCGGACACCGAACTCCGCCTTGGTGGGTACGGATTCATCCACTTCGGTCATCTCTTGGGCGTCATCATCCAGCCACTGACCGGTACCGGCAGAGGCAGGCTGTAAATAGACCGGCAGCAATCGCAGTGTCGGTTCCGGTTTCTCGGTAAACGCTGCCGTGTGCAGCAGCATGGATCGGTATTCCCCCAAACGCTGCTGCCCCGCCTGATTCAGCTTGGGTTCGGAATCCAGATACAAAACTGCCACATCCTCAAACCCTAAAGCCTTTGCCAGCGCCACACCCACGGTAACACGGGGTTCGCGCTCGCCGGCCTCCCACGACATCAAGGAACGTGTGGACACAGCCTTCTCGGATTCCGGCAGGAACTGCTGCATTTTCTGTACGACCATCTCGCGGGTCATCTTCTGCGCTTCACGCGCGGCACGAATACGCTTATTCCAGTTGCTCACGGTATATCACCTCAACTATATTGTACTGCTTTCTGTATGTAAAGTCAAGTGTACAATTACACGGATTTTCGTTTATAGTCATGTAAAATGCACTTGAAAGAGAAACATTGTGGTGTTACAATAGGCGTATAGGAGGTGGGAACAATATGGGACAGCGGCATATACTGCATTGCGATTGCAACTGCTTTTACGCAAGCGTTGAAATGCAGGAACACCCAGAACTGCGCGGAAAAAGCATCGCCGTGTGCGGCGATCCGGAGGCGCGGCACGGTATCGTTCTCACCGCAAGCTATCCCGCCAAGAGAATGGGCGTGAAAACGGCAATGCCCATTTGGGAGGCAAAGCAGCATTGCCGTGACCTGATCGTGGTTCCTGCCAGCTATGGCAAATACCAGAAATACAGCAGCTATGTGCGCGAGATTTTCCGTGACTACACCGACCAAGTGGAGAGTTTTGGCTTGGACGAGGCGTGGCTGGATATTACGGGCAGTCTGGGTTTGTTTGGGGACCCTGTAAAAATTGCCAAAGAAATCAGCGACCGCATTAAACGGGAGTTGGGAATCACCGTTTCGATTGGCGTTTCTTTTAATAAAATCACCGCAAAACTCGGCAGCGATTATAAAAAGCCTGATGCCATAACGGTCATCGAGCCTGATAATTATAAGCAAATTGTCTACCCGCTGCCAGTGGGTGACCTTTTGTATGTGGGCAATGCCACACAGCGCAAACTCGGCAGTTACGGCATTCGCACCATCGGTCAGCTTGCGGAAACAAACCCTGAAGTCCTCAAGGGCTGGTTTGGTGTGATGGGTTACACACTCTCGGCTTTTGCGCGTGGATTGGACCAAACGCCGGTCGCCAAGCAGGATGCACATTCTGCCATTAAGAGTGTGGGCAACAGCGCCACCACGCCGCGCGATTTGACCACAGATGAAGATGTGTGGCTGATGTTGGTGCTGCTCTCCGAAAGCGTCGCTATGCGTATGCGCGACCTCGGCAGCAAGTGCAATGTGGTGGAGATTTATGTGCGGGACAATGAACTGTCCGGCTTTACGCGCCGCCGAAAGCTGGACAACCCCACCAATGTAAGTATAGAAATTGCCCGCATCGCCTTTGATTTATTCAAGCGCAATTATTCGTGGCCGAAGCCCCTGCGCGGCATCGGTGTGCGCGGTGCCGACCTGTGCCCCGCAGACTGCGCAGTGCAATTAGGATTTTTTTCCAACGAGGAAAAGCGCGAGAAGCTGGAGCACATCGACAAAGCCGTGGACACCCTGCGCCAGCGCTACGGTTATCGCAGTGTACAGCGGGCGGTCGTGTACACGGACCCCGTTTTGGGCGGCATCAACGCCTACGACGACCACAACATCCACCCGGTCGGGTATTTTCATACGGCATAGGAGGCATCGTAAATGATTCAACGAGAAAAGCGCTATGTGGAAGTCGATGTGCGCTTCAGCACCGAGGGACGATTACGACCTTTGCAGATTATTTTTGATAAAGGGCAGGTCTACAAAATCGACAAGATCAAGGACATCTGCCGCCGCGCCGCCGATGTGGGCGGCGTTGGGGACCGCTATACCTGTATGATTCAAGGCAAAGAGCGCGAATTGTGGTTTGAAGATGGGCGGTGGTTTGTGGCGGCGAAGGTGATCAACGAAAAAACACATTAAGAAAATCATGCTGCCAGCCATCAGCCTGCTATCGCAGTTCTTCCAGATGATAAATGTAATCCAGCGATTTCAGTGCTTCTATAATCTCATGGTGCGTTTTATACTTCTTCAGTTCGCTGCTGCAAATTGTAACGGTAATCGTATATACGCTTAGTCCGGAGCCCACATAGGCGGGGTTCGATTCAATATCATCAATTCGCAGCCCTAAGCGGCGGCTGACTGTAACAAAGTCGCGCAGATACTCGATGTTTTTAAGCTCTAAATGGATTTCAAAGTGGTTGGAACGGTTCTTCAGATACACCTCAATGGTGGGAAACGCCGACAGGATACACAGAAGGAACGCAAACACAATCAGTGTTACCGTGTAAAGCCCTGCACCTATTGTAAAGCCCAAGGCGGCGCAAGACCACAGCGCCGCAGAGGTAGTAAGCCCTTTGATTTGACCGCGTGAGCTAAAAAGAATTGATTTTCCGCTGATGGAAGCCGCTGAAATCATGGTGGCCGCAGACAAAATCGGTATGCCGATTGCCTGAGTCTGCATCAGGTATATGTCAAGTATCATGCAGATGGTAGATGAAAACGAAATCAGCACAAAGGTTCTAAGTCCGGCAGAATGTCGCTTGCTGGATCGTTCACAGCCTATAACGGAGGTCAGGAAAACGGCAAGAGCGATTCTCAGGCAGATGGAAAGCACGTTAATTTCCTGTGACCAACTGCCAAGGTGCTGCGCAATGGGGTCTGACATTTGAAGTGTCATCAAAGTGTCCATATGTCTGCTTTCCTCCTTGTGTTTTGATACGATACTTGGGGGTAGCCTGTCAAGGCGTAATGTTCGTAAGCGGCCTCGTCATACGCCTGTTCATCCTCTAAAAAAGGATCGTTGTGCGCAGGCAATTCTTTTTGAATTGCCTGTATCTGGCGAATCAGGCGTTCGACCTCGTTTTCTGGTTCATGCTCGTCGCATTTGACCGTTTCAGTCACGATGTCATCCAACCTGTTGGAATACGACCCCGACAGGTACAGCGACAATTTTGCGCAAGCAGGTCCGATTAGTTCGTACAAGACGCTGGAGGCAAGGATAATTGTTTCCAGCGCATCGCCCATTGCACCGCCCAAGGTGCGGGCTCCCATCGCGGCCAGTCCAATGGCAACGCCCGCCTGTGGAATTAAAGCCAGCCCAAGGTTGTTGCGAACTTTTTTGTTCTTTCTGGCAAGCAGGCAACCCAAGAAGGCACCGCTGTATTTGCCGAGTATTCTTGTGACAAAGTAGACCACACCGACAGCCAGCAAAGAGGCCGGACCGATATGATCGGAGGAGCTGAAAATAGCATCCAAATCAAAGTTGAGACCAGACCGCACAAAGAACAGCAAGAGCAGCGGAGGGCTGAAGTAATTCAGCTGCTTAAAAAGCCTTTCGTCGTCGGAGGTATTGATGTAAATCATCGACATGGACATACAGCCCAGTAGCGACGAAACGCCCATCAGCGCACAAATTCCGCAGAATGCAAAGAGCAGCGCAATAGATACGATTAGGCGATTGTCGGTTGATCGCTTGTGAAGAAGAAACTTCAAAATCAAACCAAATACGCCGCCCAGCGCAAACGCGAACAGGTTCATTATTATCGGACGCAGCACATTTTGCGCCTGAAAATTGCCGGTCATGGAGGCCAAGGCGATGGAAATGGCGATGCTGTACGCGACAAGCCCCACCACATCGTCCAGTGCGACCACCTGCAGAAGGGTGTCTACAAAATCGCCCTTTGCGTGCGTCTGGCGAATCGTCATCATGGTAGACGCAGGTGCTGTGGCTGATGCCAGCGCGGCAAGAACGACGGAAAATACCATATCAAGACCAAGCACATAATGAGTAGCGATAAACACCGCAATGGATGCCAAGCACGCCTCAAGGAACGTAATAAGCAGCACCTTAACGCCGCTTTTTTTCAGTGTAGAAAAACGGAAAAACTCGCCCGTGCTGAATGCAATGAACGCCAAGGCGATGTCTGCAATGAAATCCATCCTCTCGATAAGACCTACCGGGATCAGGTTTAAGCAGTACGGACCCATCAAAATGCCGGCAACAATGTAGGCCGTGACATTGGGGAGTTTCAGGCGTTTGGTAATTCTTGTCATGGCAAACCCGCCAAATAACATTAAAGAAATCGATATAATCACTATCGAAACCGAGGATGTAATATTCAATTTTTCAATCAGGGGCGTGGTCACTGTCTCGCATTCCTTTCTTAAAAATCACTCGGTCAGGCATTCGCAGGCCAATTTCATACAATAAGATGTTATCCTTGTTCGTTTCTGAAATCTCGCACTGCTTTTTCGTTATCTGAGTTACAGATTATCTTTGATGTATTATCCTTCACGAGTATTGCCTGATTATTGCTTATGGGACGGACATCAAATTCCGAGAACTTTTCCAGTATTTCCTCCGATGCTTTTCTATAAACCTCATCAAGAAAGTGCGGCAAAATATAGTATTTTACCAGCCCAAGCCCGGCATCGTCTTGCTGTGAATACTCCGGCGGTTTTTTATCCATTGGCTCAATATAAGTAATCGTCGGTGCGCAAACAATAGCCCCTGCCGACTCGCCCACCATAAGTTTGCCGCGCTGCAGTTCTTTTTTCAGCAATTTGTCTGTTCCTGATTTTCGCAGCGCATCCATAAGGAAGAACGAATTGCCTCCTGAAAAGTAAATGCAATCTGCCTGCGCAAAGGCTGCCTTGATTGTATTCCTGTCTTCCTTAGAAATATCAATTTCTGTAACGATTGCTCCCATTTCACTGAGCAACTCCCGACCCGCCAGCACATACCGCGAAGCCCCTTCTTTGGCTGCGGCTGTCGGGATAAATGCAATTCTCTTGTTTTGCAAATCCTCCTTAATAAGAGTCCCCACGTTGCAAAAACGTGAGCATAAAAACAAATTCATAATCCATATTTCCTTTTTTGGTAATCTGATGTCCTTTTCGGGTCGTTCTGATTGAATATCATTGCCGAGTCTTTTAGTAAAACGAGAAGAGCACTGTATGATAACAGCGCTCTTCTTGTTGCGTTGAGAGAAACTTGTGTTATTGGGGCAGGCAGGAAAGGATTCATATGTCTTGTGTAATATGCCGTATAAAGACTTACCGAACCAGCACAACAGCAACATCATTTACATTGGTTCCTGTCGGTCCGGTAAAAAGCAACCCTCCTGCCGCCTGCAGCGCCGTGTAGGAATCATTTTGGTTGAGAGAATCCACCGGGTCAATTTGCGCCGCCCGCAGTGTTGTCAGCGTGTCGCCGTCCACATAACCGCCCGCCGCATCTGTCGGACCATCGGTGCCGTCTGACCCAACACTAAAAACCGCCGCATTGCAGCCCGAAATTGCGGGTGCCGCCGCCAATGCCAGTTCCTGATTGCGCCCGCCCTTGCCGTTTCCGATGATTTTGACCACCGTTTCGCCTCCGGCTATAAACGCCATGGGTTTGTCGGGGTGCTGATGCGTCCGGGCAATTTCCGCAAGGAACAGCCCCGCCTCCCGCGCCTGACAAGCCAGCTGATCGGTCAAAAGGATCGGCGTATAACCAAGTGCCTGTGCAGCATCGGCAGCCGCCGCGCAAAGTTCCCGAACACTTCCTGTAATGCGCGTTGTTACGTTATCTATTTGTTTGGGTGTTTCTTTGCGAAGGCAAGTCAGCGCATCGGCGGACAGCTGTAAGCCGTACTTTTTAACGACATTCTCCGCATCCTTGCAGGTAGACGAATCGACACAAGCCGGTCCGCTTGCAATCATATCCAGCGGGTCACCCAAGACATCGCTCAGGACGACGCACAGCACCTGTGCCGGGGCGCACGCCATAGCAAAACGCCCGCCTTTTACGGCAGACAACCGCTTGCGGATGGTATTGATCTCCACAATATCGGCACCGCATCCCAGCAGCTGCTGTGTGATATCCTGCAATTCATCCAAAGGGATCCAAGGCTTTTCCAGCAGGGCGCTTCCCCCACCGGACAGAAGAAACACCACCGTATCCTGCGCCGTCAACCCCTGCACAAGGTCAAGCGCTGCCTGCGTACCCCGGCAAGAGCCGTCATCCGGGACAGGGTGTCCGCCCTCAAAGCAGCGGATATGGGCAATCGGTCCTTTTATATGCCCATACTTTGTAACAACCACGCCATCCGCAATACGATTCCCCAGGCAGTCAGATGCCGCGTTTGCCATCTGCCATGCCGCTTTTCCTGCTGCCACCAGAACGATTTTTCCGGTTCCAAAGCGATACCCTTGCAGTGCACGCACTACGGCAACATCCGGCAAAACCGCGTGAATTGCCGCAGAAACGATAGATTCCGTATGTTGATGAAGTAATTGATTCATGAGCTGTACTCTCTTCCTTTGCTAATTGCAGGTTTGCAAATATCTCTGTTTTATTAAGCTGCTGGGATATAATGTTGCCGTTATCACCAATCAGAATCGATAGACCCTGCAACTAATGCGTATATTCCACAGCATAGACTTTGCCGTCTATACCCGTAGCAATAACAAGGCTATCGGTTGCTTCCGGAGTCGCCCAAAAGACTCTCTCTGGGTAACCAGCCGCGTCGATACTCCAAAGGATTTCTCCATTATCTGGATTCAATGCCGTAATCCTTCCTCGCTCGGCAACATGAATCAGGCTATTTCCATTATATACGAGTGCCGAATCAATTTGCATCTCTTGTAGGTCCCTGTCTTTATTGTCATAGCGAAGATCCTTTTGCCAAACAACTTGGTTTGTCTCTGCATCAAACGCTGTTATCTGCCTTCCACTGTTCGACGAATAAAATACTGTAGAGCCGTTTGTGGTCATACCACGAGAAGATACCTTTTCCAACGTTGATGTCCACGCCAGCTCTCCCGTATCAAGGCTCAAATAAGCAGGGCGCGTATTTTGTGCATCAATACACCACAATTTTCCGTTGGCGATAACCGGTCGTACATCACCACATACAAACAGGGATTCATCAGTATTCGCATTTCCCCTCCAAATCAGCTGACCTGTAGAGGCGTCGATTGCGTACCAAATATAGGTATCCCGAACAAATGCGTACAAGATTCCATTTTCCAAAATTGGTCTTTGACGCATAAGACCGTCCGTTTGGTATTCCCAGACAATTTCACCAGATGCTGAGTTCAAGCAATAAATTTTTCTATCTCCGCAACCGATGAAAACACGTCCTTCCGATGTAAGGGGATCAGAAAGCACACTCCCGCCTAGTTTGGTGTTCCAGATGATGTTTCCGTCGTCTGCCGAGGCGCAATACACAAATTCATCTCCAGAACCAAAGACTATCTTTCCTTCGCTCGTGATTGCCGGCTTAGAAATCACAAAATCCCCGGTCTGAATACACCATTTTTGGCTTCCGGTGTCACGATCGATACAATATAGGTTCCCGTCATTTGAGCCCACATAAACATTGGCTTCGTTTATGGTTGCGCTAGACTGAATTGAATCTCCGGTCTCAAACACCCATTTGATTGTGGGATTATCACTCGGCGTTGAGTAGTCCTTATATTCTGTCCATTTTTTGTCCTCATTATCAAAAGCTTCAACACCAACAAAATGCGTTCCGGCAATCAGCTCTGGCGTATACGATCCCGTGTCAATGCTTCCACTCCAAATACCGCCCTCTTTTTTTATGAGTTGCGTATATGGCCCGTAATTATCTATTCTTGCCTGAACTGACTTTACGCCGTCTGGTGCATTTTCTATTTGAACTGCCACATCCACCGTATTATCTCTTGCTGTGATGTTTGTAATGGTCATTCTTAGTTTTCTGGTGTTGTTCATTCGACCACTTAACCAAAGTTCCTTGCTATGGTCAGTCGCCTTTCTCTTGTATATGTAGTAATAGTTTTCTGAGAATTCTATCGTCACAAAGTCCTGATTCGGATTATCTTTAATGTACGTTATGTAGTTAATCGGCACACCGTCTTCCACAACATTTCCATAGTAATGGACATGACCATTCATGAAGGCAATAACATTTGAATCTTTTGTCGCACTGAGCAATTCATGCCGTGCCGTAACATTATTGTTGATCTTGAAAGGATGGTGCCCGAATAGGATAACTGGCATATCAGCGGGTATACTATCCAAATCACTCTTAAGCCATTGCAGTTGGGCTTTCCCAATCTTTCCGTCCAACTCAAAATTCACTGTTGTGTCTAACAGAACAAAATGCACACCGCCATAGGTAAAAGACTGATATAGCGGTCCTACCTGATTCGTGAATGTTCTCTTTCCATTGGCGTTCCACCAACGCACATCATGATTACCGGGCGTAGTATAAACTTGTCCGTCAAAGAGTTGCTTATCTTGTAAATATAATTCATATTGTGCAGGCGTTCCATGATCAGATATGTCCCCAGTTATTATCGAGAACGCAGGTTTAATATTGCTGTTGATTTCAGAAATAATTGCCTTAAAGTTTTCAGACCCGATTAGCTCGTGAACATCCGACAGCTGTGCCACCTCGAATCGCGTAAAGCGGCCATAGGTGATGCTCATTTGCACAAAATCAATTTCTCGTGTAAAATCCCCCACAGACGAACTCGCGGAATTATATATTCTTAATGTCAGTTTACCGTTGGCGTCAATATATTGCTCAATTTCTCTCAGTGAGTCCAGTGTAAAGCGAATCATTTCATAGTTGTCAGAACTTGACGCTGTTTTCACAACTGCAAATTTTCCTGTGGATACATTCTTAAGCGACAGGTTTTGAGTATTTGCACCATTCTTTGACTTCAATGCAACTACAAATGTGACTTCACCTATCGTATCAATGTCAATATCCGTATCGAACTCGAATTGCACAGCACTTTTCCGATTATTATCACTATGGAATTTCATCGACTGTCCGTCTATATGATCCAACTTCTCAATTTGTCCTTCACTTGAACCATATTCCTCAACGAAGGTTGTAGGAGTATAGACTTTTTGTTGACTTTGTGAATTGGCAACCGTTGTGACAGACACGCAGTCCGTGTATCTTATGAACTCTTTTGAGGCCGAATTGTATACTCGTATCTGTATGTCTCCTTCCTCTGATATATAAGCACTAATGCCATTTCCAGACAAAACAAAACTTCTTGTTACTTCTTCTGTGCTTCCTGGGATTGTCCCTACAACCTCCCAATTCTGTGTGTCGAATCGATATAATGATAACCAGATAACATTTGTTTCTTCAGACGTATTTCCGGTATAATCAACTTGAATCGTCTGTACATCGTTCTTTTCATAATAGAGTGGCACCGTAGTGGTCCACGCCGCTTTTTTATTGGACGACTTCACTTGAAAAGAGGCACCGTCTCTGTCCTTCAAATTCTTAGCGGTTGTTCCAGCCACAGTAGTTCCCTGCTCAATCTGGGCATTTTCTACTGTGTAATTTCGAACTTCTACATTCTGCACGCTCTCCTCGCACAGCAAAAGCAATTGCATTTGATCCAAAGACAATTCAAACGGGCTCTCTGCCGATATAGTTACCTCAACTTTAATATTTGCGGAATCATCTATATGACAGTCTGACCAGTTGATCAAATTGATTTCATTAAGTCCTTTACTGGATATAGCCCCTGTCGAATTATGCTCAATGTATGAGTTACTATTCCAGTCAAATAAACTCATCGTATAGGTAAGCGATCCTGCATTTACCGTTCCAAGTCTGAATGTTGCAGATTGTATTCTCGTCTTTGGCACTCCCGTAAACAAAACCTCTAACCGGACACAGTTTTTTCCTGCATCGCTAACGCCCGATTTTAGGAACACAACTTTTTGATCCAAGTATTCAAGATCGCCAGCTGCTCCAGATTGAATACTGCCATCAAGAATCTCAATATTTGCGGGTACGCTTTGCCTAACCACGTGCCTCACTTCGTCACCCAGTGAATCTACTTCTATTGCATAACACTTAGTACAAAAAGGAAGCGTTACGAATAAGGCAAAAATCAGGGAAAGAAATTTACGCATAGCCACGTCCTCCTACTCTGGTTTTTACGTTTGTTTTTGTTCTCATTTCTCGCCTACGGCGTATGCACTTTCTATCTGCGTAAGGACGGCATCTGGGAAAACCTGCCTTGCCTCCTGCAACAGCGCTTGAGCTTGCTCGGAATGATAATGTGTCATAAACAGCTGTTTGACGCCCGCATCCTTGGCAGTCTGCGCCGCGGTATGCGCGCTCAGGTGATGGTTTTCCTCCGCTGTTTCCCCTGCACAGAAGGTAGATTCACACAGGAACGCATCCGCCCCGGACGCAACCTTGTATAATCCCTCGCACACACCGGTATCCCCGCTGTAGGCAAAGGTTTTTCCCTCCGCTGAGATCCTTACCCCGTAGGATTCAATAAGATGCTTCACCGCAAAGAATGAAAAATGCACTTCATCGAAGTCATACGCTGCGCCATCCTTGATTGTATGAATTTGGAACACGTCGTTCGTGCATAGCTCCTCGCTTGCCCATTGCGGCAAGGCGGGGATAAATAGTGGGATAGGCTTCAGATTTTCACCGTAGGCACGTTTTGTTTCTAACGCATACTTGGCACAGAACAGATCCCCAAAATGGTCAAAATGCAGATGACTTATTATGATCGCGTCCAACTGCGTAAGCGGCAGATGCTTTTGCAGCTTTGCTGCCGAGCCGTTTCCCATATCCAGCAGGATTCGTTTGCCCTTTGTTTGCAGCAGGTAGCATGAACAAGCACCATCTGCCTCCGGGCAGGTTGCATTGTTACCGAACACAGTCAGTTTCATACAGGTTCCTCCAAAAAGACAAGCTGCCCCGATTGTTCTTCGCAATCGGGGCAGCAAATTTCACTGCAACAAGAAATAACTCAGCTGTCCCTGCGGTACAGTGATGGTAATCGGTTCGGTACCGATCATCGAGCTTTCCCGGATAGCCGTATCCATAGATTTCGTATCCTTAACAATACTGCCGTGCAAATCCTTCATCCGGAAGGACACGTCCTGCGTGCTGTCATTGGCAAGAATCACGAGTTTTTCGCCGTTTTCAAGCGCCCAGCAGGATGCAAAGCACTGGTTTGGAACGTTCTCCAGCCACAAATCATCCAGATATTGGGCGTGCTTCAGCAGGGGCTGAAGGTTTCCTCGGAAGGCAGTTGCCATCATTCCATAGTCATGATATGCACTGTCCTCCGGGCGAAGGCGGCTGGTGATGCCAAGCCACAAAATGCTGCCCAGCGTAATGGCTCTGTGCAGGTCCTTGCGGAACCATTCGGGACGGTCTTTTTCTTCCGCCCAGCTTCTGGGGTTTACCATATTGACCTGCGTAAACTCCGGGAAGGTATACTTGAACACATTATAGTGTTCATCATACTCAGCGCCATTCCAGGTCAGATTTCCCCAAGTATAACTGCCGTAAATATCGCCGCAGTTCTCGGTCATGATGTAGGCGTTCGGGTTATAGGCCCGCAGGCGCTCCAGCAGGTTTTTCAGCACATATACATAGCCGTTGTTGAACTCCCCGATATTGTCATGCGAGTGCTCGCTGCAATAGCACGGGAAAGGCTCTGCCGATGCAAGCTGATCCAGATAAATACCGTCGCAGCCATACGCCTTTACGCAGAATTCTGCCGTATCCAGCAGATACTCTCTCCACAGGGCGTCCGAGGGGCAGTTCACAGTGAAATGTTCCGGACCATAGGTTTCCCGGTACATCTCGCCCTTCTCGTTCCGCATGGCCATCTTCTCGCCAACCAGCTTATGGAAGTCCGATTTCAAATCAAATATGCGCGCGTTGATATACAGCGTGGACATACCGCCATGATTGCGGACATATTCCAGCCCGCGCCGGAATTCCATGGCGCTGCCGAGTTCCATATCGGAATAATACTCCGGATAAAAGGAGTCAAAGCCCGTGCGGTTCCAGCTTGCAATAAACATATGCCTTGCGCCCCATGCCTTGCCTGCCTCAAACATAGCCGGGATGTCTTTGAAGGTATGCTCCACCTTGCCGGTACGCTTAAAGTTGTAGCACTGGTTCAGGGCATATTCGTTTTGTAAATACTCGGGGTTATGGTCAAAATCCAGATAAGGAGCGATGTATTCCCGATACACCTTCGAGCCATAATGCCAATCCTTGTCGGAAAGGCATACAACATAATCCCCGGTCTGATAGGTTTCCCCTTGCTTGATTCGGAAATATTTACGGAAGGCAAATGCCATCCAAGGATTTTCTCTGTCGCCGCTGGTTTCTGCTATAACGCCGGTCACCGGGAATCGGGGGTCATGGCTGCCAATATAGAATCCACCGCAACTATTGTAATAGTACATCCAGCTCATGGAAGCTAAGCCGCAGTAATTGATCTCACGGCGATAGATATCCTCAAAGGGTACGCTGCAGCCACGCCAGAAAGTCATACGGTTCTCGGCGTAATTATATACCGGATCTTCTGTTTTGTCACCTGCGTGGTGCGGGTAAATGAGATAATCTTTCTGTCCGTTGCCCAGATAGATGCCGCCCAAGTGTGGCATCAGAATCTCGGTCACATCGATTGTGCTGTGATTGCAGATTTCTGCAGAAAACACCAGACGATCCTGCTCGCAACGGCAGGTCACCTTTGCGGAAATGTCATATTCTCCGAAGGAATCATAGCTCAAAATCAGCGCGTCAGGGGCTTCTGCCACGTCAGAAATATGCCCCGACAGTTTGACCCGTTCGCCGTTCTTCAAGCCATAGAGTTCAATCAACGGGTCGCGCGGCGCGCAGCGGACATAGTTGGTATTGGTAGAAAGATTCCACAGTTCCGTGAAATTTCCGATCTTACGGTCGAAACAAGCCCTGATTTTATCGGTTCTCAATTCCATAGCAGTATACCTTATCAATAACCAAATTCGTTGTAGCGTTCCAGCGCCTCACCGTTGATTTTGGGAGCATTCGGCATATGGTTGGAGATATAGACACTAGGTTTCAGACCCTTTGCCAGAAGCTTTTCCACCACTGTGCTTTGCAGCGCCCACATCAGATAGCTGGCGCTGATACCGCTTGCCGGGCAGATACTCTGTCCCAACGCAGGCACATCGACCAGCGTATCACCATAGTTCGTGCAGTTATCAATGCAGTAGGTACACGCCTCAAATAGGCGCTTTCCGCTGGGGTGCTTGCTTGTCAGGTGGCTGGAGTATTCGACAGACGTCAAAGCGATTGTGGCACAGCCCATCTCGTTCGCCTTAATTGCAAGGTCTACCGGGAAGTAGTTGTATCCCGATACTGAACCGATCATAATGACATCTTCCGGCAAAACATTGGCTCTGCCCAGCACATAATCCGCAAATCCGGGAATGCTGTCATATCCGATGATACCGCGCGCCGGAGAAGGGCGATACCGCACCGGGTTCTGGATTTCGCAGGTGATCTTGATGGGCTTTATCGCCATCATACCGCCGGTTCGACCGACGGCCTCAAACATCAACATATGCCCGGTGTCCATAATATGCCATGCGCCGCCTTTTTCCAGGCGATTCGCAATTTCATCGGCAGCTGCAAGAATCGTTTCCCGCTGGGTGTTTTCTGCCTTGGTCAGCACGTTTTTCATGGCAGAAAAATACTCATCCATTAACATAGGTTGTCCCCCATTCAGCTTGTATATTTTTCAAAAAGTCTTCACGCGAATCCATGCGGCCGACAATCTCGTACATCACAAAAAGTGCCGCGCCGACAATGGGTTCAAACATAGGTTTCCTGTAACTGCATTGCGGCAGTTTCTCTTTTAAGGCAGACTCAAAGCGTTTCGTAAAAATGTCGCCCATATGGCTGGTTCCGCCAAGTAAGGATACCGGCAGTTCATCGTTTCCTACACGCCTTGCCACGGCAGCCGCCAAGTCTGCCAGACATACAGATGCCTCATCCAGAATTCCCAGCGCATCTATGTCCCCTGCCTTGGCAGCTTCTGCCACCGTATAAGACAGCTTTGCTATTTTTTCCCGTGTAAAGTCCGGTTTATATGCGCCCTGCCTTAACGACGGGATACTCTCCATATGCAGCTGCTTCAGTGCCAGCGTTTGCAGCAAGGTGTTGGTACTGCCGCGATCCCATTGCTGTGTGATCCTGTCCAGACACATCAGCCCCATATGGTAACCGCTGCCTTTGTCGCCAAAGAGTGGTCCCCATCCGCCGACGGATATCCAACTTCCCTTTTTATCTCTGCATACGGCAAAGGAACCCGTTCCGGATAAAACGGCAATGCCTCCCGGTTCCCCCAAGGCTCCGTAATACGCGTTATACTCATCGCCTAATACCATCAGCCTCGTTTTCGGGAAACGATCACGCACCGCATTGGCGGAATTTTTGAAGCCGGGAATGAACAGACAGATTTCATTCAGATCCGTATCCCGGATACCTGCCTGTTGCAGACAATCCGAGATGCCGCCGCACACAGCATCTGCAGCGGCATCCGGGTTTATAAAAATGGCATTGGTTCCCTGGGTCTTGCTGAAGCCATGTATATGTCCGGACAGATCAAAGAGCATATATTCTGTTTTGGTTCCCCCGCCGTCACACACCAAATACATGGTCATTACCTCCATCCATCAGGAAAGCGCCGGGATTCTTGTGCGGTACAGTGCAACAGCCTTGGCGTTAAACTCATCGCCACCGGGAATATTGGCACTGCGCAATATCGGGGGAATTTCGCCGTTTTTCAAGTACAGGTTTTCGATTTTCAGAACAATTCTCTGTGCGATAAACAGGCTGCCGAAGGTAGAGGCACCTCCCGTCACCTGATTGGTTCCGGGAACGGTAAAGACGCCATCTCCAAAGGGCGCATGGTTATCGATCACGATATCCGACACATCACACAGATGCTTTCCGATGGCGCTGCGCGGTTTCAGCTGCTCCGAGATCGTCTTGGACGTGACGCATACAACCGTCAGCCCCTTTTGCTTTGCGTACAGCGCAGCTTCAACCGGCACGGTGTTGATGCCTGTGTTGGAAGAGATGATGATCGTGTCGCCCTTTTGCAGGGATGCCTTGCCCAAGACCTCCGCAGCCTTGCCGGATTTGCGTTCCATCTGTGTGCTGGTTATCGCGCCGGTGTGGAGCATCAACTCATCCGATAAGATGGGGTTAATGGGAACCAGTCCGCCGCTTCGATAGAACATCTCCTCGACGATCATGTGGGAATGACCTGTTGAAAAGACGTGCAGCAAACCACCGTTTTTGATGGAATGGTAGGCTGCCTCCGCGGCTGCTTCCATCGGTTCCTGCTCCTGCTGCTCGATGCGATTCAGCATCTCATAGATTTTGGACAGATAGCTTCCGTCAGGCAGGAGTTTTTCTGTCATAAGGCCCTCCTTTCTAAAAAAGGGCGGCATATTGCCGCCCTTCCTTCCGGGTCGTACCGGTGAGCCAATTATTTGTTAAGGATCTCTGCTGCCTGCTCGTCCACGCGGGTCTCAAATTCTTCCGGCGTGATTGCACCGGCCCACAGGGACTCGCATTCCTTCTGGAACATGGTCTGGAAAGCAGAACCATTGAGGTTCGTGGGATAAGGAACGGCAGTTTCCAGAGCTTCCACGAAGTACTTGTTATAGGGAGCCTTTGCCTCAAACGCAGTGGTATCGACCAGCTTAGAGGCGGGCAGACCGAAGTTCATATCCAGAGCGATCTGCTGACCTTCCTTACCGGACAGGAACTCCACAACACGCCAAGACAGATCAGGGTTCTTTGCGGTTTTGGGGATGACCCAGGTGTTTACGAAAGAAGAAGTCTTGCTAACGCCATCGATGGAAGGCATAGGCAGAACAGTGTACTCCGTGCCGTTTGCATCCATGTTAGAAGCAGTGGACAGGGCACCAATCTGCATGGCAACCTTGTTTGCCATAAAGGGAGCAAACTCGTTGTCGCCGAACTGAGCAGCCTGCGTTGCAGTGGGGCATACCTTGTAGGTGTTGCACAGGTCATACATGAACTGGACAGCTTCCTTGGTCTTGGGGTCGGTAGACAGAACGCTTGCCTTGCCGTCTTCGCTGTACAGCTTGCCGCCGAAGGCTGCGATCATAGCAAAGGTCTGGTCGGTATAGTTCTTCCAGTAATAGCCCCACTGTGCATCGGCACCGGAACCCTTGGTCAGCTGCTTCGATAGAACATCTCCTCGACGATCATGTGGGAATGACCTGTTGAAAAGACGTGCAGCAAACCACCGTTTTTGATGGAATGGTAGGCTGCCTCCGCGGCTGCTTCCATCGGTTCCTGCTCCTGCTGCTCGATGCGATTCAGCATCTCATAGATTTTGGACAGATAGCTTCCGTCAGGCAGGAGTTTTTCTGTCATAAGGCCCTCCTTTCTAAAAAAGGGCGGCATATTGCCGCCCTTCCTTCCGGGTCGTACCGGTGAGCCAATTATTTGTTAAGGATCTCTGCTGCCTGCTCGTCCACGCGGGTCTCAAATTCTTCCGGCGTGATTGCACCGGCCCACAGGGACTCGCATTCCTTCTGGAACATGGTCTGGAAAGCAGAACCATTGAGGTTCGTGGGATAAGGAACGGCAGTTTCCAGAGCTTCCACGAAGTACTTGTTATAGGGAGCCTTTGCCTCAAACGCAGTGGTATCGACCAGCTTAGAGGCGGGCAGACCGAAGTTCATATCCAGAGCGATCTGCTGACCTTCCTTACCGGACAGGAACTCCACAACACGCCAAGACAGATCAGGGTTCTTTGCGGTTTTGGGGATGACCCAGGTGTTTACGAAAGAAGAAGTCTTGCTAACGCCATCGATGGAAGGCATAGGCAGAACAGTGTACTCCGTGCCGTTTGCATCCATGTTAGAAGCAGTGGACAGGGCACCAATCTGCATGGCAACCTTGTTTGCCATAAAGGGAGCAAACTCGTTGTCGCCGAACTGAGCAGCCTGCGTTGCAGTGGGGCATACCTTGTAGGTGTTGCACAGGTCATACATGAACTGGACAGCTTCCTTGGTCTTGGGGTCGGTAGACAGAACGCTTGCCTTGCCGTCTTCGCTGTACAGCTTGCCGCCGAAGGCTGCGATCATAGCAAAGGTCTGGTCGGTATAGTTCTTCCAGTAATAGCCCCACTGTGCATCGGCACCGGAACCCTTGGTCAGCTGCTT
>OBJO01000365.1_pt1 | contig 20672 bp, 17 predicted proteins | sample 1481741 | NCBI WGS metagenome assembly OBJO01 (sample SAMN06140803, study PRJEB22556) | human gut metagenome | host: Homo sapiens | place: China: Beijing | collected 2014 | reverse complement strand
GGCACGCGACAGACCAATGACTATAAAGGATAGAGCGGAGCTTGAGCGCACCATATTCAACTCTCTGCGTAAGCTTGATGTGCTGCAGGAGCTGGTGGATGACAGGGATGTGACTGAAATTATGGTAAACGGTCCCAATGATATATTCTATGAAAAAGCCGGAAGAATCCAAAGGTTCAAGGGTCATTTTTCATCGGAAGAGAAGCTGGAGGATGTGATACAGCAGATTGTGGGACGCCATAACAGGGTTGTAAATCAGGCATCACCGATAGTTGATACCAGGCTTAGTGACGGCTCCAGGGTAAATATAGTGCTAAACCCCATATCTATAGGCGGCTCGGCTGTATCAATCAGAAAGTTTCCGGAGCATCCTATGAGCATGGAGAGGCTTGTTGAGATAGAAGCTCTCTCGCCGGAGGTGGCAAGGCTTCTACAGATACTGACGCAGGCCAAATACAATATATTTATTTCAGGTGGTACAGGCTCCGGGAAAACGACATTCCTGAATGCTCTGTCACAATATATTCCTGATGATGAGAGAATTATTACAATTGAAGACTCAGCGGAGCTGCAGCTTCTGGGAGCTAAAAATATAGTAAGGCTTGAGACCAGAAATGCAAATACCGATGGGGTTACTCCAATTACAATAAGAGATCTTATCAGGACGGCTCTTCGTATGAGACCGGACAGGATAATAGTGGGCGAGTGCAGAGGTGCAGAGGCGCTTGATATGCTTCAGGCTATGAATACAGGACATGACGGCTCGTTGTCCACCGGCCATGCCAATTCACCACATGATATCATTTCAAGAATTGAGACTATGGTGCTTCAAGGTCAGGATTTCCCACTCAATGCGATACGGCAGCAGATAGCATCCGGAATAGATATTATTGTCCAGCTTGGCAGGCTGAGGGATAAAAGCAGGAGAGTCCTTGAGATATCAGAGGTGGATGGATTTATGGATGGTGAAATTGTGCTGCATACGCTGTATCGTTTTGAGGAAACCGCTGTTTTGGACAGTGGGAGGATACAGGGCTTTTTAAAGAAAGCAGGGACACTTTGCCACACCGACAAGCTTATGGCAGCAGGGCTTAGTGTATAGGCTGTTATGTGGCATTTAAAGTAAGAAAGGCTGTAGCTGTCAGTATAGGAATATATGTTACTGAACAGTTATGAAGGGTTTGATTATATGGATTACAGCAGATATTCCATGTCCACAAAGGATTGGGGGATTGTTTTCATAAAAAGTATGGCTGCCACAGTGATTATCGCATATTTGTTTTATGACAGTCCTATTGTTGTTATTGCTTTTCCGGCGGTGTTTGCGTATTGTGCAAAGCTGTGCAGGCAGGAGGGTGTCAGAAGACAAAAGGAAAAACTAAATGAAGAGTTTATGAATGTACTTAAGGTATTGAGCTCGAATATGCTGGCCGGATACTCTGTGGAGAATGCATGGCAGGAGGCTGAAAAAGAGATGGAGCTCATGTATGGGAATGATTCGCTTATGCTGTCTGAGATACAGGAGATGAACAGGCAGATAAAGATGAATCAGACATTTGAGGCGGTGCTGTCAGAATTTGCTCATAGAAGCGGTCTGGAGGATATAGTCAATTTTTCTGATATTTTCTCATTTGCAAAGAGAAGCGGCGGCAGATTTGTGGATATCATAGAGTCTACCACTTACAGGATGTGGACAAAGTATGATACCAACCGACAGATAGAGGTTGCGGTTTCTGCCAAAAGACTTGAGCAAAAGACTATGAACTATATTCCGATATTTCTTTTGGCATTTTTAAAGCTGTCTTCAAGAGACTATATGTCTGCACTATATGGAAACCTGATCGGGGTAATCTTTATGAGTACCTGTCTTTTAGCCTATGCAGGGGCAATTAAACTGGCAAAGAAATTTTTACAGGTAGGAATAGGCATATGACGGGAGGAAAGAGGCTTAGAATAGCAGCATTATTTGTTATAGTTTTAGTTTTTGCTTTTATCATGGACATGTCGTCAAATGCTATAACTGATAATACACTTATACGCAATGATACAGGTGACGGAGATGCAGTATATGACCTGGTGCTAAATGCGGATGGACTCGATGAGGATTACAGCTATCAGCTGAAGGTTAGGGAGGAGCAGCCTTCGGAGAAACAGGCGAATGAGCTGTTTACACAGGCAAAAAAAGAGATAGACGACAGCTTTTGCGAAAAAGGCCAGAGTGTAGAACAGGTCAGAGGGCATGTGATTATGAAGGATGCATATGCATCGGGAGCTGTGGAGGCAGAGTGGACACTGAGTGACTATGATGTGGTTGATATTAATGGAGATGTGAACCAGGATGCATTTGAGGAGGCTGATGATGAACAGGGAAAGCTGATTAGTGCAAGTGTTGAGCTTTCCTGTGGCGAACACAGACAGCTGTATGATTTCTCATTTGTGGTATTTCCGGATGAATTGGACGCAGGTGAGCGCCTCATAAAGGATATCAACAGACATATTGACAGTGAAATGTCAAAGACTGGGACTAAAAAGCTTACACTGCCGGATGAGGTAGATGGAGTAAAGCTCAGCTGGTCGCAGGAAAAAAGCAATACTGCAGCTAAAATAGCCATGCTTGAAGTTGTTGTTATAGTTCTTCTGGTGCTTGAGAAAAAGGAAAAAAAGAAGACGGCGCAGAAGGAGAGAAATATACAACTGCAGCTCGAATATCCGGAGATAGTCAGCAAAATGGCTGTTTTGATGGGTTCAGGAATGACTGTGGAGCAGGCATGGAATAGGATTACCGCCCGTTATCTTGATGAGCGGAAAAATAATGATAAGAATATTATGCCCGCTTACGAGGAAATGCTTGTGACGGAGAGAGAAATCTCAGATGGCGTGACAGGCAGAAAAGCATACGCAGGTTTTGCGGAAAGAGTAAAGCTGCCATGCTATCAGAAGCTTGTACGCATTATTTTACAGAGTATTCACAAAGGAAGTAAGGGTGTATGTGAAATGCTCGAGAAGGAATCGGAGGATGCATTTGATGAGAGGAGGCTTTTAGCCTTAAAGCTGGGTGAAGAGGCCGGCACCAAAATGCTTATGCCGATGATGATTATGATGGCTATAGTCATATCAATAGTAATAGCACCCGCAATCATTGATTTTAAGATATAGAAAGGAAAAATTATGTTAGGATTTAAGAATTTTTTATTAGATGAGGATGGCGCAGGAGTAGTGGAAATGATACTGATAATTGTCGTGTTAATCGGTCTGGTGCTGATTTTTAAGAAGCAGCTTACAACACTTGTAAACAATATCTTTCAGACAATCTCAAGAGAGGCTGGTAAAGTGTGAGAGGCAGTATAACGATATTTGCCACAATGCTTCTCATGCTGGTGTCACAGTTTCTGTTTACTGTACTGGAAGCCGGCAGGAATCTGACACTTACCAATATAGCATGCATGAATTCAGAGGCTGTAGCAGAGTCAGTTTTTGCGCAGTATTGCAGACCATTGTGGGATGAATACCATCTGTTAGCGTATGACGCCGGAAGTGACGCAATGGGCAATGTGGATATCGAAAATGTCAAGTCGTATATGAAGCAGCTTACGACTGACAATTTTAAGATAAGCGATTCAGGAGCTTTTGCCGGGGGTACTATTGTAAACGGTACCAGTATGCTAAGGCTGTCAATGGATGAACTCGAATCCATGAAATATGTGCTCATGACGGATGATGGTGGTGATGTGTATACAAATGCGGTTGTCTCATATATGAAGAAAAATATTGGTTATGAAACAGTCAAAAATCTTTACAGTCAGTATAGCTCATTGAATGAAAACAAGTCTGCGGGTGAGTATGATGACAGTAAAATAGATAGTGCGTTAAAAGCCTTAAAGGATAATGCAGCTCATGAAGGCGGAGGCAAAAGCATAGCGAGGTCGTCACCGCCAAGAGCTTACAGTGCTCCTTCATCGGTTTCGAAAGCAAAGCAGACGTCAGAAAGTAAGGAAGAAAGCACAGAAGGCGGTAATGCAATAGAAAATCCGCTGGTCAAGGTGCAGAAAGTAAAGGCATCAGGCATATTATCGCAGGTGGTTGATGATAGCACGGTGTCAGGAAACAGTATTGATACATCAGCCAGAGTGTCCGGGCGAAGTCTGCATAAAGGAACAGGGGGCTGGTCCGAAAGTAGTGATGATTGGTATGCGAAAGTACTTATGCAGCAGTATATTCTGACATATATGAGCTGTTACACTGATACAAATCCCAATCATGCCCTTAACTATGAGGTGGAGTACATCATAGGAGGCAGAGCGAGTGATAAGGATAATCTGAAGATCGTTATAGCTGAAATACTGGCTCTGCGTTCGGCTGCCAATATGGCATACCTGGCAGGAAGCGCATCAAAGCAGGCACAGGCGATGGCTCTTGCTGCAATTATCGGTGGAATTACTCTGACACCGGAGGTAATTGAAGGGGTGGAAAAGGGAATTCTGGCGGCCTGGGCATTCTGTGAAAGTGTGCTGGATTTAAGGGCACTTTTGGATGGGGATAAGATTCCACTGATAAAAAGTGATACGTCATGGACATCGAGTCTGTATGGCATGACAAGCATGCTCACAGGGCAGGTGAAGGCAAAAAGCTCAAATGAAGGAATAGGCTACAAATCATATCTGGGTATGCTGCTTTTTACAAAGAGCATGAAAAATATAGCGTATCGCTCGATGGATGTGCAGGAGGCTACAGTGCGTATGACCGGTGCGCATGAAAGCTTTAGGATGGACAATGCAATCTGTGAGCTTAGTACAGATGTAAGCTACAAATATCATGGCATATTTTTATGCTTTGTGAATCTGTTAGATGGGGCAGATAACGAGTATACCATTAAAAATAAGGCAAAGTATTCCTATTATGGACGATGACGAAATAAGAAAGGCAGGTGTATGAAGGTGTCTTTTGTTAATAAAGTAAAGTTCCACATAAAAAAACTTTATAGAAAGGCCAAACTCCCAGGCGATGATAGTTCTCAAAAGATGCCCTCATGCACCTGCCTGAAAGCGTCATATACACTTGAGGCTGCGGTAATATTTCCGCTTGTAGCAGGCTTTTTTGTATTTATACTTTTTTTCTTCAGGGTGGTTCAGGTGGAGTCGCAGGTGAAGGCTGCTCTGTATTATTCATCCAGGATGAGTGCATTAGCGAGCAGTGCAAACGATTCGTCAGTTGTATCAGTGGCCACTGCAGAGGTACTATTCAGGAGCCAAATATCTGATTCGAAGCACATTGATACATACGTGAGCGGTGGAAGGTATGGAGTGTCACTGCTTGGCTCGAGTATGGGTGGTGATGATGTCTCGCTTAAGGCAAAGTATAAGGTTAAGCTTCCGGTGAGCTTTTTTACTGTGGACGGAATATGGATAGAGGATTATAGCAACAGCAGAAAATGGACAGGAAAAAATCCCGGCGAAAAGACGGACCCATATGTATTTTACACTGACTATGGCAGTGTTTATCACCTGTCCGAGCAGTGCAACTACCTGGATTTAAGTATAAAGAGCATCAAATGGTCACAGGTGGGGGCAAGCAGAAACAAAGATGGTAGGAAATACCACGCATGCTACTGTGCCGCGGATAAAAAAACAGAAGGTTCAACGGTATTTATAACAGATTATGGCACGAACTATCACGGAAAGCTTGGATGCAGTAAGCTTAAGCGGACAGTACACAAGGTGCATAAGTCGGAGGTAGATGGCAAAAATCTGTGCAGTAAATGTAAAGGAGAAGGAACATGATACAGCTTATCATTTTACTTGGAATAATCAGTATAATTGACTTTTCAACCAAAAAGATACCGGTAGTTGTATTGGTAGTAATGGGGATTGTAGGTATTGCAAGCTCTTTTTATGCAAAACAGTCAATTATATCAGTGGCTGTTGCCCTGATTCCTGGTATAGTGCTTATGGCAGCTGCATTTCTTACAGGAGAGCAGATAGGCTATGGAGATGCTGCTGTTGTGACGCTTATGGGATTGTTTGTGACAGCTGACATAGTGTGCAGCACTATGGTGATGGGACTGACAATAGCAGGAATAATCTCTGTTATTTTAATTGCATTAGGCAGGGCTGGAAGAAAGAAGCAGATTGCATTTACACCATTCCTACTGCTTGGATATGGACTGACGGAGGTGTTTATGTGACTGAAAATAAATTAAATGTAGATTTATCTTACGGACTAAAAGGCAGTTATACAGTAGAAGGAGCGATTATTATACCTATATTTATTGTTATGCTTGCGATAGCGATGAAGATGGGACTTGTGCTGTATAACGAAATGAAAGCAGACAGCTCTTATGAGTATGCTACTGATATGTGGCTGGTGGATGATTTCTATAATTATCAGGTTTTGAAAGAGGTTGTAAATGAATTCTAATGAAATAGTATATGAAAGAAAGATGACAGGCAGCTTTATGAAGCTGCGTTGTGACGAGGTGAAGCCGTTAGATGAAAAGATATTGTTAAAAAACAATATTCCGGGCTTTCTTCCTATGGAGAAGTGTTATGTGAATAATGAAGGGCAGTACTGGTATGATATATCCGGAGTCCAGTCTTTAGAAATGCGCTGCCAGTATAATGATATAAAGCTTGAGTTTCTTGAAAAGCTTGTGGTGAGTATCTGTAACAAGATGGAGCTTTTGGAGAATCATCTTGTTAGCACAGAATCTCTGGTGCTTGATCCTCAGCTAATACACATAAAAGGGGTAAATCAGGATGAGGAAATATATTTTACAGCATACCCGGCACAGATGAAAACCATTTGCAATACATTCTCGCATTTGATGGAGTATATGCTAACTAAGCTTGATCACAGTGATGCTGAAGCGATACATATAGCATATGGCATATACGAGAAAACCATAAATGGCAATTACAGTATCGCTGATATTCGAAATGCCATAATCGAGGAGCGACAGAAAAAGGTGGCAGAAAAGCCGGTGGAGGAGGTGGTTGCGCCGATTTCACAGCCACAGATCAGAGCAGAGGAGCCGAAAGAGCAGATAAAGCCTACACTGTACGATAAGCTTCGGGTGTATCTGCTGGAGCAGCTGGATATCAGGCTGCCGGAGCGAAAGAAGCAGGCGTCAGTGATAGAAAAGCCTAAAAAACCGGATATAAACAGAAAATGGTTTAAAAAAGAAAAACGAAAAGAAAATCGTGAAAAGGTAGATGACACCATGCTTATACACCCAAGCTCAGAGACTGCACCGGAGCCTGTACCGCGTCAGATACACCCCACAGTATGTCTGAGCGATTACAGGGAGCACCCACAGGGCATGCTTTTGTATGAGGGCATGGAAAACCGCAGCAATATTATAATAGACAAAGATTGTACGCGTATTGGTCAGGGCGATGAGGCCGATGCAGTAATAGGCAAGGATACAATAAGTCATTTTCATGCAGTTATAAATAGGGAAAACCAGGAATTTTATCTGGAGGATTTAAACTCCACAAATGGAACCTTTGTGAATAATGAGGTGCTTGCGTACAAGCAGAAGAAGCAGCTCAAGTCAAATGATATCATCAGATTTGCCGATGTTAAGTACCGGTTTGTATAATTGTTGCAAATAAGCTCCTTAAAATTTATAATAAGAAAAAAGTATTTAACAGGAAAATTAAGGAGACTCCACAGCTTTGCAGAATATAAAAAGATTTGATGATAAACCATATATGACAATTGGCATAATAGTGGTAAATATAATAGTTTTTGTGCTGATGAGTTTATCAGGCAGCACACTTGATGCACAGTATATGGCTGCCCACGGAGCCATGTACCCTGAGTATATAAAGGATGGCCAGTACTGGAGGCTGTTCACTTCGATGTTTATGCATTTTGGATTGATGCATATACTTAACAATATGGTGGTTTTAGGTGCTGTCGGTCAGATAGTCGAGAAAGCCATGGGGCATGTGAAGCTTCTGATTACATTTCTTGTGTCAGGCATGTGTGGAAGTGTATTATCGTACATCGTTATGCTTTATAATAATGACTTTGCGGTATCGGCAGGCGCCTCCGGGGCGATATTTGGTCTGGTGGGAGCACTTGTGTGGATAGTTATAGCAAACAGAGGTTTTTATGAGGGCATCAGCAGACAGCAGGCTGTATTTATGGTTATACTCATGATATACTATGGAGTTTCAACGCAGGGAGTGGACAATTGGGCTCATGGAGGCGGGCTCGTAGGCGGATTTGTTATTTCAATTGTTTTATATCGCAAAAAGAGATATAATAAATATAATATCAACTAAAAATTAATGGTAGGAGAAGCTACATGAAGATAAATATTTATTATGGTGGAAGAGGCTTACTGGACGATCCGACACTGTATGTGATAAGCAGGATAGAAAATGTGCTAAAGGAGCTCCGCGTAAAGGTGGAGAGATACAATATCTATGAGCACAAGAATGAAATAGCTACATTGCCACAGACCTTCAGAGATGTAGATGGAATCATTCTCGCAACGACGGTTGAGTGGCTTGGTATAGGTGGATATATGCAGCAGTTCCTTGATGCATGCTGGCTCTACGGCGACAAAGAAAAGATAAGCAATACATATATGCAGCCTATTGTCATGTCTACCACATATGGAGAGCGCGAGGCAGAGACCACACTTTGCAATGCATGGGAGATACTTGGCGGTCTGCCGTGCTCAGGGTTATGCGGATATGTAGAGGATATTACTACGTTTCAGCTCAATAAGGAGTATAATCTCATAATAGAAAAACGCGCGGAGAATCTGTATCGCACGATATCCCAGAAGATTAAGAGCCTGCCTACAAGTAATCAGGCAGTGAAGCAAAGTGTACTCAGGACACAGCAGCTCAATCTCACCCCACAGGAGAGCGAGCAGCTGTCGAAGTATGTGTCTGATGATACATATGTAAAGCAGCAGAAGGAGGATATCGAGGAGCTTGCAACCATGTTCAAGGACATGCTCGGGCAGCAGGCATCTACAGATGACATGCCATATATAAAGGAGCTTGAAGCACATTTTATTCCGCTTCGTGAGTTCAAAGCCTGCTATTCATTTAATATAGAGGGCATTAAAAATCCATTATATATAAAGGTGGATGAGGATAAGCTGGATATACACTATGGCGAAGAGGATATAGTGGATGTATACGCCAAATTTTCGAAGAGTATCATGGAGTCTATAATAGATGGTCACATGACCTTCCAGAGAGCATTTATGACCGGAGAAATGACAGCAAAAGGCAATTTCAAGACACTGCGCATGCTTGATCAGATATTTCCGTTTTAATGGGCTTTTTGATTCTTAACAGTTACAAAATAATTATATATATGAGGTGACAAAGATGAAAGATGACAACTGTATTTTCTGTAAACTGGCAAATGGGGATATCCCGACCAATTCAATCTACGAGGATGATGATTTCAAGGTAATACTCGATGCAAGTCCTGCTACAAAGGGACATGCACTTATCCTTCCAAAGCAGCATTATGCAAATATTTTTGAGATTGAGGATGAGACACTTGCCAAGGCAGCAAAGCTTGCAAAGAAGATTATGACACATGAGAAAGATGTGCTTGGCTGTGAAGGCTACAACCTGGTACAGAACAATGGCGAGGTGGCAGGCCAGACAGTATTCCATTTCCATATGCACCTGATTCCAAGATATGAGTCAGATGACAACAAAAATGTCATAGAGTGGAACCACAAGGAGTTCACTGATGACGAGATGAAGAAAATCTGTGACGAGATGAGCATGTAATAGCTTCTAATAGTTACACATTATTAATTACACATTATTAAAAAACCAAAAGCCCGGATATGCAAATGTAGTTCATATCCGGGCTTTTCTTTTTTATGATATGCAATGACGCTTTAAACAGACTCTGACCCTATGACAATTTCTTCACCTGAGAGTTAATCAAATCAATAATAGTGGCGATGGAATCCATCTGACCGCTTTTTGCCATGGCATCCTTATATTTATCCCTGTTGCCGTACACCTCTTTTACTGCGCTAAGCAGAGAATCCTTTGTGAGCTCCTCCTCCTCGATGACATATGAAAAGCCCTGCTTTTTGAAGGATTTTGCATTTAATACCTGGTCTCCGCGGCTGGCAGCAGCAGAAAGAGGAATCAGGATGTTTGGCTTGTGCAGAGCAAGCAGCTCGCAGATGGAGTTGGCTCCGGCTCTTGAAATAGCCATGTCAGCCAGAGCAAACATGTCGGTGAGCTCAGTATTGGCGTACTCAAACTGTGCATAGCCTGTGATTCCGGCAAGCTTGTTGTCCAGATTGCCCTTTCCGCAGAGGTGAATCACATAGAAATCCTTTAGTAGTTCAGGAAGAATCTCACGGACAGCTTCATTAACCTTTTTAGAGCCAAGGCTTCCTCCGATGATGAGGATGACAGGCTTATTGTGGTCAGGAAAATTACAAAGCTTTATGGCATTTTCGGCAACGCCGCTAAAAAGCTCGCGTCTGATAGGTGATCCGGTGAGCACAGCCTTGTCTGCAGGCAGATATTTCATGGTCTCAGGGAAATTGCAGCAGACCTTTTTGGCACCCTTTATGGCGATTTTATTGGCAAGTCCCGGGGTGATATCCGACTCGTGGATGATGGCAGGTACATGGCAGTGCTTTGCGGCAAGCACGACAGGTACGGAAACGAAGCCACCCTTAGAAAATACTACATCAGGCTTGAGTTTTTTCATGAGGCTTACAGCCTGACCGTAGCCCTTTAACACGCGGAACGGGTCTGTAAAGTTCTTCCAGTCAAAGTATCGGCGCAGCTTTCCTGATGAAATGCCGTGGTAAGGAATCTTTTGGGCTTCGATCAGCCCCTTCTCCATTCCGTTTATTGAGCCAATGTATTCGATATCGTATCCGGCCTCCTTAAGTGCCGGCATAAGAGCTATATTTGGAGTGACATGACCTGCAGTACCGCCGCCTGTCATAACTATTTTCTTCATATATATGTATCCTTTCTTGCATTCCTGTTTGTCTCATATTTATATTATACTCAACACAATAAAAGTCAATACCAAGTTACCGGTGAAAGTTTGCCCTGCAATACCAGACAAATGTCGAAACTTGCGACCGATAGGAACTGTTAAGTTCAAGTGAATTGGTTATAATAATCAATAGTACATCATCCTGCGTTATAGGTTAAGTTAAATTTTCAACGATGTATCGGAAAAAGAATAGTAGGGAGGACACATTAATATGGAATTATCAATGGACAATATGGACATCGTGGCAGGAGGCATACTTGCGATAATGCTTGCACTTTTCATGCTGACAGTCATTGTGACCTTGTTCGCACTCTCACACAGGATAAGACTTTTGAGCAACGAGATTTATAAAATAGAAAAACAGGTGAGCGACTACATAGACGAGCTGTCGAGAAGTGAAAGCGACAAGCTGGAGATAGAGCATAAGGCACATCAGAATGGGGTGATTTCATCGGTGCTTCAGGAGATTTTTCCATGAAATTTGACAAAATGCTATTACTGTGATATTATACCGACTGTAACAAAGTTGTAACAAATGCAACATAGGTGTAATAAACGTAACAAAAACAACATATACTACACCATATGGAGGATTATATGAAGCTAAACAAAAAAGTAATCGATAGCATTACGGTCTGTGGACTGTGCGCCATGCTGACGGTTACCGCGGTTACTAACAGCGGACGCTCTGAGGTCAAAGCAGAGGATAAGGTGCTAGCAAACACTGGTTTAGAGCATACTGGTTATAATAGTTATGCTGGCGTAGCAGCGACTCTTTTTGATTATGAGAAGAGCCTCACAGCAGAGAATGCTGTTACATTAGAAAAAGAAAATGTTGAGATGGTGGCGGCAGCACAGGATGCACAGCAGGAGGCACAGCCCCAGCTCACACAGGAGCAGCAGGAATGGCAGACAAAGCTTATGCCAAACGTTGAAGAATCACTCAATGTAAGAGCACAGGCCGATGAACAGTCAGATATTGTTGGAAAACTATATAAAGGAAGTGTGGCAGACATCGTAGAAAACGATGGCACATGGGCTCACATCAAGTCAGGAAATGTAGACGGATACGTTAATGTTTCTTACTGTGTGACCGGAACTGACGCACTAAGCTATGCTTACGACACATGCGGAGAAATTGCTACAGTAAATACAGACGGACTTCGTGTGAGAGAGACAGCAGATACAAACAGCAAGGCCTTAGAGGTAGCTGACCAGGGCAAGACCTATCAGGTGGATCGCGCAGCGCAGGCACAGGATGGCTGGATTGCAGTAGTCAGCAATTCACAGACAGGATATATCGCAGCAGATTATGCGACACGTTCCCTCAACACAAGAGTGGGTATCACAATTGAAGAGGAACAGGCTCAGATAGCTGCACAGAAAGAGGCTGAGAGAAAGGCCGCAGAAGAAAAGGCAGCAAAAGCAGCTGCAAAAGCAGCAAAGGAATCAAAGAAAACAGAGACCACACAGGGCGAGGCAGTAAGTGCAGGAGCAGATGACCTGACACTGCTTGCAGCAATCATCGAGTGTGAGGCAGGCGGAGAGAGCTATGAATGTCAGCTTGCAGTAGGAGCGGCAGTCATCAACAGAGTAAAGAGCGGCTCATATCCAAACAGCATCTCAGGTGTTATTTACCAGAAAGGCCAGTTTGGACCGGCATCATCAGGAAAGCTCGCAAGAAAGCTTAGCGGACGCATTTCTTCTTCATGCTACAGTGCAGCACAGGAGGCAATGTCCGGAGTGGACAACACAGGAGGATGTACATCCTTCAATGACCATGGCTCAGGAATATCAATCGGAAATATGAAGTTCAGATAATATACAGCCAATATAAAGAAATAACAAAGAGGCTGCAAATCAACAAAGCTTGTTGGTTTGCAGCCTCTTTAATTATTTGTACGGCGTGGTTTTACAGTCAGAGCGTCAATGCTTCAAACCTCTTGCAACATACCACAAAATAGAGTAAAATGACATCATTATAGCAACCTACAGATATAAATTATAGTAACCTGCATCTATAAACGATGCAAATAAAACCCAGGAGGCAAGAGCAATGCAGTTAAAGGGACGAAACTTTTTAAAACTTATGGATTACACTCCGGAAGAGATTACTTATCTGATTGACCTCTCACAGGAGCTGAAGGAAAAGAAGAAAAAAGGCATCAGACATGATGAACTCACAGGCAAGAATATAGCGCTGATTTTTGAAAAGACCAGTACCAGAACTCGCTGCTCTTTTGAGGTAGCGGCACATGACCTTGGAATGCATGTCACATACCTTGACCCGAGCGGTTCACAGATAGGCAAAAAGGAGAGTATCGCCGATACAGCGCGAGTGCTCGGCAGAATGTTTGACGGAATCGAGTACCGTGGATACGGACAGGAAATCGTGGAGGAGCTGGCTAAATACGCAGGCGTACCGGTATGGAACGGCCTGACAAATGAGTTCCACCCGACACAGATGATAGCAGATATGCTTACAATCCGTGAGCACCTCGGCAGACTCAAGGGCGTGAAATTTGTATACATGGGAGATGCAAGATACAACATGGGCAATTCACTCATGGTCACATGTGCAAAGCTTGGCATGGACTTCGTGGCATGCACAAACAAGAAATATTTCCCAAATGATGAGCTTGTAAAATACTGTAAGGACGTTGCAGAAACAACAGGCGCATCAATCACACTCACAGAGGATGTGGCAGAGGGCACAAAGGACGCAGATGTCATTTACACAGATGTGTGGGTATCAATGGGCGAGCCGGAAGAGGTATGGGCAGAGCGAATTAACGACTTAAAGCCATATCAGGTAAATGTAAAAGCATTTGAAAATGCAAAGGATAGCGCAATCTTTATGCACTGTCTGCCTGCATTCCATGATTTAAAGACCACTATCGGCAAGCAGGTCTATGAGAAGTTTGGACTGAGCGAGCTTGAGGTGACAGACGAGGTATTTGAGTCAGAGCGTTCAGTGGTATTTGATGAGGCAGAGAACCGTATGCACTCAATCAAGGCAATCATGCGTGCAACACTTGCTGACTAGAGCAAAGCTAAGGAATAAAGTATGAAGGAAGAAATACTTAGGCTTCTACGCAGCGCTGACGGCTATATTTCAGGGCAGGAGCTATGCAACCGGTTCGGAGTATCGCGCACAGCCGTGTGGAAGGCCATAAACCAGCTAAAGGAAGCCGGATATGAGATAGAGGCACAACAGAATAAGGGCTACAAGCTCATGGCAGCGCCGGATCTGATGACAGAGGCGGAGATAAAAAGCCTCATGCACACAGACTGGGTGGCAAAGGAAGTGCTGTATTTTGATACAATAGACTCCACCAACATCAAGGCTCAGGAGCTTGCCGAAAAAGGCTATCCGAGCGGCACCTTAGTCGTAGCGGACAAGCAGGAGTCAGGCAAGGGGCGCCGCGGCCGCAGCTGGGTATCGCCGTCCGGTACAGGTATTTTCATGACACTTATGATAAAGCCTGATATCAATCCCAACAATGCATCCATGCTCACGCTTGTGGCAGCGCTTGCTGTCGCAAAGGCAATAACAAGCGTTACAGGCGAGGAAGCCCTGATAAAGTGGCCAAACGACATTGTGGTAAACGGCAAAAAGGTGTGCGGCATACTCACAGAGATGAATGCGCAGTTTGACTATATCAACCATATTGTTGTAGGTATCGGTATCAACGTGCATAATGAGAGCTTTCCGGAGGAAATCAGTCAGATGGCGAGCTCACTCATGATAGAAGCAGGTGGCAAAAGATTTCACCGTGCGCAGATAATCGCAGAGACCATGTCATACTTTGAGCAGTATTATGACACATTTTTAAAGACGCAGGACCTTTCAGCCCTCGTCAGGGAGTATGATGAGCTGTTGGTCAATAGGAACAAATCAGTAAGGGTACTGGATCCGAAGGAGCCGTTTGACGGAAAAGCGATGGGCATCACGCCTAAGGGCGAGCTGATCGTGGACACATGGGAATCGCGTAAGCTGGTTTCAAGCGGAGAAGTATCAGTGAGAGGAATATACGGATATGTCTAAAGAGGTAGTACTTTGCGTGTCAAACGCATATCAGAAAAAATATTATCTGAACGAGAATTTTAACGGACTTCCACAGACAATAAGGGACGAGCTCAAAATCATGTGCGTCCTGTATACAGAGGATGTGGGAGGCATACTGGAGCTGGTGTTTGATGAGGACGGAAACCTCGATTTCAGAACATCCTGCAAGGAAAACGACTTTTTCTATGACGAGATAGGAAGCGTGCTAAAGATAAAGCAGTACCGCAACGAGCGAAGAGAGCTGCTCGAGTCGATAGAGACGTATTATCGCATAGTATTTTTGGGAGAAGGACTCGAGGAGGAATAACAGATGATTTTAGCACTGGACGTAGGAAATACAAACATAACATGCGGCGTGTTTGATGGTGACAGGATAAAAGCAAGCTTTAGAATTACAACCAAAATGCCACGTACATCGGATGAATACGGCATGCTTCTGAGCACTCTGCTTGAAAGAAATCAGGTAGGCATGGACGACATACATGATGCAATCATCTGCTCCGTTGTACCGAATATCATGCATTCACTGCAGAATGGCCTTATAAAATACTTCAATATCAGGCCGATAATCGTGGAGGCGGGCATCAAAACAGGCATCCGTATCGCCACACCAAATCCGCAGCAAATTGGCGCAGACCGTATAGTAGACGCCGTAGCTGCATATGAATTATATGGAGGACCTGTTTTGGTCATAGATTTTGGCACAGCAACCACCTACGATATGGTCGATGAAAACGGTACCTTCATGGGAGGAATCACAGCACCGGGCATACGTATCTCAGCCAAGGCACTCTGGGAGGATGCGGCAAAGCTTCCTGAGATAGAGATTAAAAAGCCTGATAATATCCTCGGAAAGGACACTATCACAAGCATGCAGGCGGGACTTGTGTATGGACAGATAGGACAGACAGAGTATATCATCAACAAGGTAAAGGAAGAAACAGGCATGTACGATGCAAAGGTTGTAGTGACCGGCGGACTCGGCAGAATAATATCCAATGAGACAGAAAACGTGGATGTATACGATCCGGATCTGACATTAAAGGGCATAAACCTCGTGTATCGCAAGCAGAACCGCAAGGGAGTGAAGCAATAGTATGGATATTCATCAGATACGAAAGCTTCAGATAGGAAGTGTGACACTCCCAAACAACCTGATACTGGGACCTATGGCAGGCGTGACAGACCTGCCATTTCGCTTATTGTGCAAGGAGCAGGGAGCCGGCCTTTTATGTATGGAAATGGTCAGCGCCAAGGCAATTTTGTACAAAAACAAAAATACAGAGTCGCTTCTTTCCATAGATGAAAGAGAAAAGCCTGTTTCACTCCAGATGTTTGGCTCAGACCCGCAGATAATGGCTCAGATAGCAAAGCAGATAGAGGAAAGACCGTTTGACATACTAGATATCAACATGGGCTGTCCGGTGCCCAAAATCGTAAACAACGGTGAGGGCTCGGCGCTCATGAAAAATCCGATTCTTGCAGGTCGGATTATAGAGAGCATAGTAAAAGCGATAGATAAGCCGGTCACTGTAAAAATACGAAAGGGCTTCGATGATGAGCATATCAACGCAGTAGAGCTGGCACATGTGGCTGAAGAAAGCGGCGCAAGTGCAGTCGCAGTGCATGGCAGGACCAGAGAGCAGTACTACTCCGGTAAAGCCGACTGGGACATCATAAGGCAGGTAAAAGAGGCTGTCTCAATACCGGTCATAGGAAACGGAGACCTGCTTTGCGCAGAGGATGTCATAAAAATGCAGGAGCAGACAGGCTGCGACGGCTTTATGATAGCCAGGGGAGCGCAGGGCAATCCGTGGATTTTCTCACAGATACTGCATTACTTTGAGACCGGCGAGCATCAGGAAAAGCCATCATTTGAGGAAGTACGCCGGATGATACTGCGCCATGCACGCATGATGATAGAGTTCAAGGGCGAGTACACGGGGATACACGAGATGAGGAAGCACACAGCGTGGTATACGGCAGGATATCCGCATTCATCAAGGCTGCGCGCGGCGGTGAATACGGTGGAGAGCTTAGAACAGCTTGAGGAGCTTTTGTATAAGTAGAAGCTTTGAAATTGAAATCGGTCAAATCCTTGACAGCGTGGGGATTTTCAATTATAATACACGCGTTAAAATAGGCTTTACGATTTAATAAAACAAACTTCCCACATTTAGGGTATCGTGGTTACCGGCGTAGCATACAGTTTATTCCTCAGAAAAATATGAAGTTAGCCACGGGAACGAATCGCGGATAGAGGGTTTTTCTTTGCTGCGGGGTTTCCGTTGCCGAGGGTTATGGAAACCCGTGGCAGTTCATATTTTTCTTCGGAATATACTGTATACTTTCCGGTAAATTAAGTCTTTGAAGTGGGAAGTTTCATTTTAGCAAATCAACATAATAAAATAAAAGAAAAGGAAGATAGAAGGGTAAGAATCATGGATAACAAGAAAAATATTCTGACATATGCAGGTCTTAAGAAGCTCGAGGATGAGCTTGAGCAGTTAAAGGTTGTTAAGCGTAAAGAGGTTTCCCAGAAGATCAAGGAGGCTCGTGAGCAGGGTGATTTATCTGAGAATGCTGAGTATGATGCAGCTAAGGATGAGCAGCGCGATATCGAGGCTCGTATTGAGGAAATCGAGAAAATCCTTAAAAATGCAGAGGTTGTTGTTGAGGAGGAGGTTGACCTTGACAAGATTTCTATCGGATGTAAGATCCGCATCTTAGATTGTGAATTTGATGAGGAGCTTGAGTACAAAATTGTTGGTTCAACAGAGGCAAACAGCTTAAAGGGCAAGATTTCAAACGAGTCACCTGTAGGTAAAGCTCTTCTTGGAAAGAAAGTCGGAGATACTGTAACTGTTGAGACTCAGGTAGGAGAGCTCACATACAAGGTACTCGAGATCCAGAGAGCAGAAGAGAACTAAAAGAGGTAAAAAATGGCAAATCAGAATAATAACAAGGGTGGACAGCAGCAGGACGTAAACCAGCTCCTTAAGGTCCGCCGTGAAAAATTACAGAATTTACAGGAAGCAGGAAAGGATCCCTTCCAGATTACAAAGTACAATGTCACTCATCACAGCAGCGATGTAAAGGAGCTTTACAATGCTCATGAGGCTGAGATTCTCGGTGACAGAAAGGCTCCGGATGTTGAGGGCTTGGATGACGCTGCAAAGAGAGAGGTAATCAACAACGATTACAACGAGAGAAGAGAAATCATGGATGCAAAGCCAATCGAGGTAAGCATCGCAGGACGTATGATGTTCAAGCGTGTCATGGGTAAGGCTTCTTTCTGCAATATTCAGGACTTAAAGGGCAATATCCAGGTATATGTGGCAAGGGACAATATCGGAGAAGACTCATACGCAGACTTCAAGAAATCAGATATCGGTGATATCTATGGTGTAAAGGGATTTGCTTTCAGAACAAAAACAGGTGAGATTTCAATCCATGCAGAGGAGATAACACTCCTTTCAAAATCACTCCAGATACTCCCGGAGAAGTTCCATGGACTGACAGACACAGACACCAGATACCGTCAGAGATATGTAGACCTTATCATGAATCAGGAGAGCAAAGAGGTATTTATCAAGCGCTCACAGATACTCAAGGAAATCCGTAACTTCCTTGCAGGCCGTGATTTCATGGAGGTTGAGACACCTATGCTTGTCTCAAACGCAGGTGGTGCCGCAGCAAGACCATTCGAGACACACTACAACGCATTGAACGAGGATGTAAAGCTTCGTATTTCCCTTGAGCTTTACTTAAAGAGACTCATCGTCGGAGGACTTGAGCGAGTATACGAGATCGGACGAGTTTTCCGTAACGAGGGCGTAGACACACGTCACAACCCTGAGTTCACACTTATGGAGCTTTATCAGGCATACACAGACTACGAGGGCATGATGGAGCTGACAGAGTCAATGTTCCGTTACCTCGCTGAGAAGGTATGCGGTTCGACAAAAATCTCATACAACGGCGTGGAAATCGACCTTGGAAAGCCATTCGCAAGAATGACAATGATAGACGCAATCAAGAAATACGCAGGCGTAGACTTCGACCAGGTACCTGATGATGCAGCCGCAAAGAAGCTTGCAGACGAGCATCATATCGAGTATGAGGAGCGTCACAAGAAGGGTGACATCGTAAACCTCTTCTTCGAGGAGTACTGTGAGAAAGAGCTTATCCAGCCAACATTTATCATGGATCACCCAATCGAGATATCACCTCTCACCAAGAAGAAGCCAAGCGACCCTACAAAGGTAGAGCGTTTTGAGCTGTTCTGTAATACATGGGAGATGTGTAACGCATACTCAGAGCTCAACGACCCAATCGACCAGCGTGAGCGTTTCGCAGCACAGGATGCCAACGCAGCAGCAGGCGATGATGAGGCAGAGCACACTGATGAGGACTTCCTCAACGCACTTGAAATCGGTATGCCGCCAACAGGTGGAATCGGATACGGAATCGACCGTCTTGTAATGCTTCTGACAGATAGCCAGGCAATCAGGGACGTATTATTGTTCCCGACAATGAAGAGCATTGGTGGCGTAAAGGATGAAAATGGCGTAAGTTCTAAGCCTTCAGAAGAGGAAAAAGCTGAGCCGGAGAAGATTGATTTCTCTAATGTAAAGATTGAACCTTTATTTGAGGAAGAAGTAGACTTCGATACATTCAGCAAGTCAGATTTCAGAGCTGTTAAGGTAAAAGAGTGTGTAGCAGTTCCTAAGTCAAAGAAATTATTACAGTTTACTTTAGATGACGGAACAGGCACAGACCGTACTATTTTAAGCGGAATCCACGCTTACTATGAGCCAGAAGAGCTTGTTGGAAAGACACTTATCGCTATTACCAATCTTCCACCAAGAAAGATGATGGGAATTGAGTCTTGTGGTATGTTACTTTCAGCAGTAAACAATCTTAAGGATTCAGAGGATGAAGAGCTTCATCTTCTTATGGTTGATAACCACATTCCAGCAGGTGCAAAGCTCTACTAAAAACGAGATGTACCTTATTGGTGGAAATTTGTAAAATTACAAAAATACGCCAATTTTACGCCAAACAATGCAGAGAATGAGCAGATTTGATGCTTATGGAAGTGGCGATATGATATAATAACCTCACTGGTAGAAGTACTGGTGAGGTTTTTTGTTGAATGCTTAATAAAAGGTGCTTTTTCGTAATCAGAAAAGAAGGTATAATATGAATCCGCAAATGTCATTTAATTTAATAAAGTAGGGTTAACAGATGGACAATATGATAAATATGAAGGAAAGCAAATAATACAGTAAATGATAGTGCTTCTAGTGGAAATGCAGGTGGTAAGCCTATAAGGAATCCTGAAAGGGAAAAGCCTCAGTGGGAAGATACTATTACAAATCGAATGATACACTGATCATATACACTTGAGCAGAAGGAAGAGCTTAAGATGGCACTTGCTGCAGGAATTCCTAGAGCAACGATACTGACTTACTTTTATCCTGAGGTTACTGTGGAGAAGATGAGTTCGTATCGGCAAAAACAGCTAACTTGAAAAAGTAAATTCCAGTGCAGAAGTAAATTCCACACTCATTTAAAA
>OBJO01000358.1_pt1 | contig 20802 bp, 19 predicted proteins | sample 1481741 | NCBI WGS metagenome assembly OBJO01 (sample SAMN06140803, study PRJEB22556) | human gut metagenome | host: Homo sapiens | place: China: Beijing | collected 2014 | reverse complement strand
GTAGGATTGTGGGAGTGCGTAGCACGGAGCAATCCGTAGGCATCAAAGTCGGGGACTTTTGACCCCGACATCAATTTTTATCAATAACCTCTTTTTTCATGAACTACAAAAAGATGCTTTGCGAATTTCTCAGGTGTAAAAAAAATGCAAAGACCTGTACTCTCATACAAATCTCTGCATTTTTATTCATCCCGTTCCTGCAAATTATCCGGCCCGAAGCCAAACGGAAACAGTTCCCGTAAAGAACAGACTTTATAATTTTCCTCGTCCACCGCAAGAATAATCTGAAAAGTCTCCGGTTGACAAAATTCCATCATCACCTGCCGGCACACACCACAGGGAGCTGTATACTCCACTGCAATCCCGTTCATTCCACCAACAATACAGATTGCTGAAAATTTCCTTTCGCCCTCGCTTACAGCTTTAAAAAACGCGGTCCTTTCCGCACAATTCGACGGTGTATATGCCGCATTTTCAATATTACAGCCTGCATACACTTTTCCACCGGCTGTCAGGAGTGCCGCACCTACCTGAAAATGCGAATATGGAGCATAGGCATGGCTCATCTGCTCTTCTGCAATCCGGATCAGCCTTTGGATCTCTTCTCTTTTCATTCAATTCTCTCCCTTTAATCCTTTCTCTATGTCATTTTCTCACTGATATATATCATAGAAAAAACTCTTTTTATTATTTGTTCAATTATAACATAATCCATCAATATAAAAAAGATTTGCTGTTCATATTTCATTATTTATGTTATAATGTATTTATTATTCATGCTGTGAATAGTAACTAAAGGACAAGGAAAAAATGATAAGTAATAGAGGTGTATGTCCATGCAAGTAAATGAATCTTCTGAAAATTATCTGGAAACGATACTGATGTTGAGTAAGACTCATCCGGTTGTACGATCCGTAGATATTGCAACAGAACTTAACTTCAAAAAATCCAGTGTCAGTGTTGCCATGAAAAAGCTGAGAGAAGCACATCATATCATCGTTTCTCCTGAGGGCTTCATTACACTCACCGAAACCGGAAAAGAAATCGCAGATCGTATCTATGAACGTCATACCCTGCTTTCTTCCTGGCTCACCCAGCTTGGGGTAGACCCGGAGATTGCATCAGAAGATGCCTGCAGGATGGAACATGTGATCAGTGCGGAAAGTTTTGAGGCAATCAAGGCTCATATTTCCAAGTACCAGCAGTAAAATTTCAGACAATCCAAAAGCAGTTTTCTGCTTTCAGACTCTCTCCGTGTCAATCCGACCGGAGGGAGTTTTTTCAGATCCGGGCTAATATTTTTTTCAGTTCCTCTGCCGAATGCCATAATTTTCTTTTTTCTGCTTCATTAAAATTGATTTCTAATATCTGCTCTGCACCATTTTTTCCCAGAACTGTCGGAATACTCAGGCACAGATCTCTCAGTCCGTATTCTCCGTTTAAATGAACTGATACCGGTGCAACCGTATGACTGTCCCTGACCAGTGCTTCTGCAATCTTAGCCGCTGCCATTCCGATTCCATAATAAGTCGCTCCTTTTCGTTTAATGATCTCATAAGCACTGTCTCTTACACTACAGTATATTTCCTTCATTTCCTCCGAAAATCCCTTCTGCCGCCGCAGTTCTGCAAACTTTTCCACTGGAATCCCATATATATTGGCACAACTCCACACTGCAAGCTCACTGTCGCCATGTTCCCCGACAATAAAAGCATGCACATTTCTGCTGTCAATCTCCAGTTCTTCGCTGATCAGGTATTTTAATCGTGCTGTATCAAGAACAGTTCCTGAACCGATGACCCGCTCTTCAGGATAGCCCGACTCTCTCAGTGCAACCTCTGTCAGAATATCTACCGGATTCGATACGATCAGAAGTAGTCCGTCAAAAGCAGTTTTTCTGATATTTCCGATAATTGAACGCATGATACCTGCATTTTTCTGTACCAGATCCAGTCTTGTCTCCCCCTCTTTCTGATTTGCCCCTGCTGTAATAATGAGAATTGATGCATCTTCGATATCGGCATATGTTCCCGCATAAATATCCATTGCATGGGCAAATGGAAGTCCATGACTGATATCCATTGCTTCTCCCTCTGCTTTTTCCATGACTGCATCGATCAGAACCAGTTCTGAAAAAATCCCTTTCTGCATAAGCGTATAGGCTATTGATGCCCCTACAAATCCACATCCGATCACTGCTGCTTTCTGTATATTGATCACCCCGTCTGCCTCCTTTTATTTTTGTTTTGCATCCTCTGCATAGATTTTCTTTCTACATTATTTGATCTTTCCATCACTTTTATTCCACAAACCCTTTTATTTTATGGAAAAATACTAGAATAAAAGGGGTTTCTTTTTAACCTGCTTTCTGTTATAATGATTGAGTTGTATAGCATTTGACAACATTTTGGAGTTGTATCGAAGTGGTCATAACGGGGCGCACTCGAAATGCGTTTGCCCTCCGGGGCACGTGGGTTCGAATCCCACCAACTCCGTTTTTCAAAAAGGTGCGTAATTTCAAGGATAGCGGAGAAAGCCTTTAAAATAAGGGTTCTCCGCTTTTTCTTTTACTGAAATGATTCTATTATTTTGGACTTTTTAAGCGTATTTTACAATCTTATGCAACACGAAATACGCAAAAAATATTATCGTTGCAACCATCGTAACTACCAATAAGGATGGCATATCCGAATATCTGCAAAAATCTTTTTCAACCATCAACTCAGATATTCAGAGGTTTCACAACTGGCTTATCGAGAATAATTGCTATCATGTTTGTATGGAATCCACTGGAAAGTATTGGATTCTCGGGGTAATCTCGCTTGCCTTGATGATTTCCAGCTTTGCGGAAATGTTGTTCGGATAGTCTGTCATTGTCTCGTTCTCCTTTTCGATAGATAGTGTGGGCAGTGAATAACGGTGGCACAGAAGCTCTGCTTGCAGCTCCTTTCGCATTTCCTGCAAAGCTCGTTATACTTCTTCCTGCCACGCTCATCAAGAAAGAACGCCCAAAACCGTTTCCCGCTGTATGGTTTCGGGACGATTCTGGGCGTTTTCTTTCGATATAACAATGGAACGCTATTCAATTATCTGTTGTACTTTTTCTTTCTGCTTACAACCGTTGTAGCAATGGCTGCACCGCCGCTGGTAAACAGCAGGACAATCCACAAGGCAAGGCTGCTTGTATCGCCAGTCTGCGGACTCTTATCGGATGTTCCCGGTTTGGTACTGGCAGGCTTTTTCTCAAGAGCAGCAATCGCATCTTCGATAGCCTTTGCCATCTTGTCTACTTCAGATTGTTCCATAATATTTTTACCACGGACAACAGCTTTGACAGCAGCTTCTACAGCAGAGAAGTCCTTGTAGTTGTCTTTGTTCAGTGCATTTGCCTTGTCAATGGCTCCGTCGACCTTAGTGTAGTCTGCAGGTAAATAAGTCATTGCAATAGTCTGCGTATGAGTTGCTGTATCAGCCGTAATCGTAATATTGAGATTGAAAACCTCGCAATTATCTGCACTGACTTCGACAGTATAAGTACCCGTTTCCAAATCAACCGGGTTTGCTACTTCCTGACCATTCACTTTAATGACTACATTCGCCAACTCAGCAGGTGTTACAACAAAAGAAACTGCATATTTCGGTGCTGGCAAGAGGGGCGTTCCATTAGAATTAAATCGATAATTGCCGCCGGCAGTAGTAATCTCATTAAAGAAATCCTCAGTTTCCATATATTCAAGGGACTTTGCTGTACCTGCTTCCGTATACTTACTGCAAGCAGTAACATTTTCTGTTTCAATGAAATAATTGTTTTCAAAAACGGGTGTATCAGAAGAAACACCGCCGACAATACCGCCTAAACGCTTATAAGGTGTAGTGGCAGTATATTGAGATAGATCCACTTCCCCGGCGAAATAACAATGTCTTATTTCTGTTCCTGTGCCAACTGTACCTGCAATGCCGCCGAAATCCGTAGTTCCCTTACCAAGAGGAACTATTTTCCCGGTGGAATAACAATTTATGACCTTTGAGTTCTGAATCAACTGTCCAACAATTCCGCCAGTACAGGGTGTCCAAGAGGTCAGATCGCCCGTATTGGCACAATACTGTACGGTGCTGTTTTGAGCAAGACCTACGATACCGCCCATCTGAAAAGAGGTGACATCCTGCGTTATTGAAAAATCCCCCTTGTTTTGGCAGTATTCAATCGTGCTATTTATCGCATATCCGCACAAAGCCACAGTACCGTTAATATATTTGTCTGTATCCGTGAACGACACATTTGAAGCACAGTCAGAAATTTTGCTGTCTGCTGCAACGCCCGCTACCGTTCCAAAATAGACATACCCTGAATTGGACACATTCAGCTTGCCTTGAATTGTCAAACCGGAAATTTCAGCACCGTAAACCTCACTGAAAAACCCGAAAGACGGATACTCTGTCTTTCCGTAGTTTTCGGAAAAATCCAAATTGGAAATCGTATGCCCGTTTCCGTAAAATTTGCCGCTGAAGTAATGCAGCAGAGTTCCATCAGCAGCAAATACGCTGCCAATTGGTGTCCACGCAACACCTGTTAAATCCAAATCTGCATCAAGAGATACAACCGCATCTGTTTTATCGTCATATTCGCCATTGTCCACAGCTTTTGCAAATTCCAAAAGCTCATCTACTGTTGTGATTGAGGTTTTGCTGCTTTGCTCGTTCTCTTCTGCAAACGCTGTCATCGGAACAAGTGCCATCACAAGGCACAACGCAAGCAGAAGGCTTAAAAGTTTCTTCTTCATTTTCATTCCTCCAAAATAATTCTATCCGCTATTTTCTTCCTCCGGCAAACGCAAAAAGCCGAAGCCAAGGCATAATGCACCCTGTCTCCGGCAACCGGTTCGTTATAAATTGTATGAAATAAGACTTGACACGCTGAAAAAACGGCACTATGCTCCTGCCGAGCCGAGCCGAGCCGAGCCGAGCCGAGCCGAGCCGAGCCGACAATAATTGTCGCATTTCCGTTTGCCATAGTCAAGTCCTCCCTCCATAATTTCTAAGGCAAAAGGATATGAATTCCCTTACCCCATAGACATACAAAAGTATTTTAGCAGATTTTTCCAAAAATCTCAAGTAGTTTTCAGAATATTGCTCTCATCTTTTTCTCAAAGCATTGCCTTCTTCCATTACTCACGGAACTTTATGGCTTGACCATTATCAAAACTGGTGCAAACTCAACCTGTATAAAATTTTCAATGTTCTTTCAATTTAGCCTTGACTTTTTATTTGCAGGCTACAACATTTCCCACGAGTTCGAAAATCTTCGAAAAATTTTTGTTGCGTCTTTTTTCATCTCATTTTAACATATTATCAAGGAACGGGGTTCTCATCTGAGAGGAGAAGGTTCATGAATTACAAAGAATTATTGTTTGATACACTTGAAAAGCTTGGTACTTCAAAGACAAACCTTGGTTACGATTATATTGTCTACGGCCTCCTTCTTATGGAAGAAGACCCTCACTGTATCTCTTGTATTACGAAATTTTTATACATTGATATTGCGAATCACTACGGCACAACATGGAAATGTGTCGAAAAGAATATACGAAATAGTATTCTCACTATATGGGTCTCTTCCAACGACCGTATGCTCAAAAAAGTCTTCGGCAGAAGCAGTTCTGACAACAGACCTACAAATAAAGAATTTTTTAAGTATACTTATGAATATCTTGATACAATAAAGCACCAGTGTGCTGCAGGTGCTTTACATCCCAGATTTTTTTGTCCTTTCTGTCACTCACATTGCCAGATAATGGAAAATATCTTTTCGCAAATGAATGACTTCTATGATATTGCTAACTGACTTTTTCCTGTTAGTTCGTCTTTCGCATTTCCCCTGAACTTCTGATATGATTTAATAAAATCCTTACTGCTGTTCCTCCGGGATACTGACTTTTTCATGCATTTTTCTCGCCAGATAAACAAATGGTGTATCTGCAATACTCGTAATGATAAAGATCACATAACTCGCCAGTGCGATACTGACCAGAGTTGGGAACTGATACATTCCCCAGAATGCCCCAAAAGTATACAATAATGTATTTAGTAACTGTGAGATCAGTGTCGACCCGTTATTTCTCAGCCATAATGCTTTTCTTGAATCTCCATTGAAATACTTTTTGGTAATCGCCCACCATTTATGATAAGCCCATACATCAAACCGCTGACAGATTGCATAAACCAGCACACTGACGATCATCAGTCTTGGTGTATTGGAAAAAATCTCTTTGATCGCCGGCTGTGCCCAGTCGCTCGCACTCGGTCTGTATAAAAGCCAGGACTGGGAAACTACGATAAAAAATAACGACGTAAAAATTCCGATATTTACTGCTTTCTGTGCTGCCTTTTTCCCGTCTACCTCACTGATGATATCCGTAACAAGAAATGTCGACGCAAAAAGGATATTTCCCAGAGTCTGCTCCATTCCGAATGCGTCCACCATGATCAGCACTTCAATATTGGCGGTAATCGTAGCGATCGCTGTAAAACAATACAATCCGCTTTTCCCAAATAATCTGTAAACCAACAGAACACTTCCATATATAACCAAAAGACTTAAAACCAATAATATCTCATTCATTTTCTTCTTTCTCCTTTTCTTCTCCTCCGACTCCAAAATCTGTATTTTGAAGCAAAATATCCACCCTTTGGTTTTCTTTATATTTCGGATAAATCTGTTCCACAAAAAGTCTGATCACTTCCTGATCCGGACGGATCGGTGTTGTGTTTTCCACCATAATATTGATACAGATCCGTTCAAAATATTTTAATCCCGTTTCTATATCTTTCTGCATGGATTCTGCTGTCTGCCCACTGATTCCAAAAAGCAGACAGACTTCATCTGCCACTCCTGCGATCTCTTCCGGCATAACGCCTTCCATTCCTTTGTCAAAGACTTCTCTTCTGAACGTATCATCAAATGTCTCCACACCCATTTTAATCTTCAGCGTGATTCCCTGCTTTTTAAAATAATCCTTCCACTTCTGTACATGCTTATGATACATCCAGTGGACCTCAAACCGGAGCTGACTGATCTGCTTTTCTTTACAGACCCGCCTGATTTCTTCCATTGTCTTTTCATCAAGTTCCAGAAAACTTCCGGAATTGATTACCTCAAGACTGTGATATATGCCATTCACCTTAGAAAGTGCCTCTTTGTTGATCTTATAGTTTTCTTCTTCATTTCTGGAAGAATCCAAATGATAATCACAGAAACGACACCGCAGATAACGGCATCCGCTTCCCCGGAGCATAACAATCTCCCTTGGGTTTTTATCCGTTATAATACTATAGCGGACTGGATTTTCTGTCTGTCCCATCTTCACCCTTCTTTCTTTTTCTTTTGATGCGTGCCAACTCTGTTCCCCGGGAAAATGAATTTTCAAGAAAAAGGAGATGCCTGACGGTACTGACCCCGAGAGACATCTCCTGTAAATCGTAACGATACCGGACTGAAAAGAGATATGACCGGCATCTCACAGATCTTAAATTACAACTTTTATCCCTAGTTTTTTTTATAGACAGGATGGTCACGAACTGTCTTATTAATTACCTGTAGTACTCTAACAAATTTTCTTTCATTTTGCAAGTGAATTATTTCCTTTTCCCATTTCATATACAAAATCTGCAACATTCATGGTGGAATCTCTGTGGGAAACCAGTACGATCGTCTTTTCTTTTGCGGATTCCTTTAACGATTTCAGAATGCTTCAGAAATGTAGACTTTCCTGCCATATAAAAATCACCGTATAAAAAGGTTCTGTCCTTTTATACGGTGATTACTTTTTCCTTATTTTCTCGACAAAAAATGCTTGATAAATACATACATCACGATCACGGATGCCATCAGATATCCGATCGCACCAATTGCCGGGATTCCCCATAACTTTGGCTTCATATTCGTTGTACAGATGATGCTTGAACTGATCAGAAGTGCCATGACCCACAGTCCCATCACAATATTTCTCACCAGTCTTCTTAACAGCTCTGCCAGATCCTTTGATACATGAAGATCCAGGTTGACCCTCGTCTGCCCTTTCATATATCCCTGCAGTGCATCTGCTGCCAGTGACGGAATCTCGATCGTCTTATGGATCGCTCGATACAGGTTCTTTCCACCGGACTTCAATTCTTTTTTCCAGTTAAAATTCCGCAGGAAATCACCTTTGATCCTTGCTGAAGCGATCTCTACCATATTGATCTGTGGACAGATCTCAGCAAGAACACCTTCCATCTGCGTCAGACCGCGTGCCAGCATCGTCAGACCATGTGGCATAGAAATCCGGTTCGTCTTCATAACTTCCATCAGATCCTGCATTGCCTCTGCCACGTCGATATTTCCCATATCCAGCTTGCCATACTTGATCATCAGGCTGCTGATATCCTCATACAGCTTACTCTGATCCGGTTTTCCCCGAAATTCTCCCAACGCAAGAACCGCATCCTGGATCATCCCAATATCGTTGATCGCAATCCCCTGGATCGCATCGGAGATCAGTTCTCTGTCTCTGTCTGAAAGCCGTCCCATCATGCCCATATCAATCCATACAATTTTCCCGTCCGAAATATGTACATTTCCCGGATGGGGATCTGCATGGAAAAAGCCATCGTCCATGACCTGCTTGATATAATGGTCAACCAGCTTTGTTCCGATCTCTTCCAGATCGTAGCCCTCTTTTTCAAGCACTTCTTTTTCATCGATAGGATATCCTTCGATATATTCCATCACCAGAACATGATGCGTTGTAAATTCCTTATATAAAACCGGTGTCCTTACATACGCAATATCTTTATTCCGTCGGGCAAACTCTTCCATGTTGGCTGCTTCCGTCAGGAAATTCATCTCTTCCTGCGTTACGACCCACAATTCATCCAGCACCATACTGAAGTCGATGGTTTCTTTGATGCTGATCGGTGGTACAAGCTTGACCGCCTTATGCAGAAGACCAATGTCTCTTGCCATCGTATCGTAAATTCCTTTTCGCTGCACCTTTACGACAACTTCTTCTCCTGTCTTCAGCATTGCCCTGTGAACCTGTGCGATGGAAGCTGAACCTAATGTCTCCTTTTCAATTTGTGAAAAGACCTCCTGCCATGGATACCCATAGGAATCTTCAATCACTTCCTCCACTTCCGAAAATGGCATTGGAGCCACATCGGACCGCAGCTTCATCAGTTCATCACAGTACTTCTTTGGAAGTACATCTGAATGCAGTGACATGATCTGACCAATCTTAATAAAAGTAGGTCCCAGATCTTCAAGAATCAGCCGCAGCTTCTCCGGTGTGATCCCCCGGGTCAGCTCATGCTTTCTTAAAACTGCGGTTATCTCTTTTAATCTGGAACCCGACTTTTCATTCTTCATCTTTCTTTTCCGGAGCTATTTCAGCAGTTTCTTTTGTTGCTGCTTCTGCCTCTGCATTCACTCCGTCTTCTGACTCTCCGTCCACAGCTTTTTCCGTTTCCATCTTTGCGAGCTGCTCTTTTAACTGCTCTAACTGCTCCGGTGTCATCTTTCCAAGAAGCTCTGTCAGTTCTTCCGGTGAGGATGCTTTCACTGATACATTCACATTATCCTTGACCGTCTTCTTGATATTATGCTTCAGCTCTTCGTTGAGGACTTTCCCCTGCTCTACTGTCAGCTCACCCCTTTTTTACAAGCTCATCCAGCACGTCCTTTGACTTCTCCGCTGTCACAGCTACTGTTCCGATTCCTGCCAATAAGATCTTTTTCAGACCATCCGTCAATCTTTCCATACTCTTCTGCTCCTTTCAAGGTTCTAAGCCTCTTTACATTATCTGATTTTATACTCTTGTTATACACTTTTTTCAAAAAAATGTAAACCATTCCATTATTTTTGGAACAAAAATAATACAACCGATCACTGCAGAAAAAAGTGCTGCAATCAGCACTGCACCGGCAGCCGTATCCTTTGCGATTTTGGCCAGCGGTTTTCTTTCCTCCGTCACCAGATCAACAACTGCCTCAACAGATGTATTCACCAGTTCCAGTGCCATGATCAGTCCGCACAAAAGCAGACAGATACACCATTCTATCTTCGAAATTTCAAAGAAAAATCCCGCCAGCACCACCAGCACTGTCATGATACAGTGCATCTTCATATTCTGCTCCTGACGAATCCCGGTCAGAATCCCCTCGATCGCATACCGGAATCCTCCATAAAATTTATGATCCTGCTTTTTCTTCTGTTCCATAAGCACACTCCTCTAATGTCTCTGATCCTCATTGCTGTATACTTCACAGAAACGGGCAGCAAAAGCCGGTTCTTCCCCTCCTGCATATAAATGGGAAATATCTCCTACTTTTGTACCGCGGAAATACGCAATTCCCTGCTCTCTCTCTTCCGTTACCACCTCGGTCACAGAAGTCGGTGCAAGCACCAGCCCATGCCATAATACAAACGGGGAAACATTCCACAAATGGGATAATAATACACAGCTGATCGCAAAATGACAGAAAAAGGTAACCGTCTCTGTACTTTCTTTTTCTACCCGGTAATGATTTCTCTCCCTCACATATCCATGCTCTGCAAGAAATGCATCAAACTCCCGGATCACCCGGTCATAAACCACTTCCATATCAGAGCATTCTGCCACCTTGGAATTTCTCCATTCCCTGCGATCCATATATTCTTCATGCTCTGTCCAGTATCCCGGTGCCATATCCCATACATTCCTTATCAGATACTTTCCGTCTGCCATTTTTGCTCCCGGATATGCCCGGCTCAATTCCGGATCTTTATTCAGATCCAGCTGTGCCGGAAATTCCCGCAGCCACTCCAGTACTTCCGCATCTTTTCCCGTCGCTTTCAGACAGGGCTGTGCCGTATCCATCGCCCTGCCAAGGGGAGACTGATAACAACTTCCCATCGCAAGCGATGATGCCCTCTTTGCCAGCAGTTCTGCCTCCCTGCGTCCTTTTTCTGTCAAGGTATCATGTTCATAATCCGGGTCTCCGTGCCGGATCAATAAAATTCTCATCCTGTTCTCCTTCCGCTTTTTCTGTTGCACTTCCTGTTATCAGCTTTGTCGTTCTCTCTTTTTCTTACTTTCCTACACATCCCATACTGCTGCAAGCCAGCACTTTGCAAGCATCCTCCATGCACCAACTTCTTTTAAAACCTTCCGCAAGTGTTCTTTCTCATCCCGACTCCATTTTTCCGGTGCAGATCTGGAAATTCCATACTTCGCAAGCAGCTCCTCACCGGTCTTTTTCTCAAACCTGGTTTCACCTCTCAGGATTGCTTCGCCAAGCAGTCTGATCTGCTCCATCGTATAAGGTTCTCTGCCTCTTTCCTCCAGCCAGTCTTCTGTCGCTACAGACATTCCGTGAACACCATCTGAAAATACGTGATGAGCATACGGAACACCTGCCTCTTTACACGCCTTTGCAAAAAGATAACTGTTCTCTACCGGAACTGACTCATCTGTTGCTGTCTGCCACAAAAAGCAGGGTGGCGTATCTGCGGTCACATGCTTTTCAAGTGACATATAATCTAGATCCTTCTGATCCGGGTTCTCCCCGAATAAGGCGACAAAAGATCCCGGATGTGCCGCCTTTCCTGCAGTGATGACCGGATAAGCAAGAATCGCTGCATCCGGACGGTTGGACACCCGGTCATATACCGGATCCGGATCTTTTATATCCTTCCAATGCACACTTAAACTGGCACATAAATGCCCTCCTGCAGAAAATCCGCATACTGCGATCTGCTCCGGGGTGATCCGGTACTCTTCTGCCTTCCCGCGTATCATGCGGATTGCTCTTGAAATATCCTGAAGAGGCTGCATTTCCAGTGGAACTTCATCCAGCGGATTCACTGTATAGACAAGCACAAATACATTATAATCTGCCTCGTAAAAATCCATGGCAACCAGATGTGCTTCTGTCCGTGAAACCTGCCGGTATCCACCTCCCGGAACAACGATCATAGCCGGATGGATCTTATCATCCTCATGCATATAACTGACCATCACCGGAATAAATCCATGAGCTCCCTCATAAGAATATTCTTCTTTTTTCCAGATCTCTGTTCTCTGTCCTTTCATCTCTATAAGGCCTCAACTTCCAGATAAGGATTCTCTGCTTCATAAAATGCTTCTTTTTCCACGACCTCTGCAAGTGCTGCATCTAACGGCATCCTGCCAAGAACCGGCACTTCCAGTTCCGCAGCGATCTCATCAATATGGCTTTCTCCGAAAATGTGGATCTTTTTTCCGCAGTCTGGACAGAGAATATAACTATAATTTTCAACAATGCCAAGCACCGGAATATTCATCTGCTTTGCCATACCATACGCCTTTTTCACGATCATTTTGACCAGATCCTGCGGAGATGTCACGATCACGATCCCATCGACCGGAAGTGACTGGAATACGGTCAGCGGAACATCTCCCGTTCCCGGTGGCATATCCACAAACAGATAATCAAGATCTCCCCACATAACCTCTGTCCAGAACTGCTTCACAACCCCTGCGATCACCGGTCCACGCCAGATCACCGGAGCCTCCTCATCTTCAAGCAACAAGTTCACTGACATGATCTTTGTCCCGTCTTTTGCAATCCGTGGAAGGATACCTTCCTGCGTTCCCTGAGCTTTTTCATGAATACCGTACATTTTCGGAATGGAAGGTCCGGTAATATCTGCATCAAGAATCCCAACCTTGTATCCCATTTTTACCATCTGCCTTGCAAGTGAGCCGGTGACAAGAGATTTTCCGACGCCTCCTTTTCCACTGACAACTCCAATGACTTTTCCAATGGATGAATGTGCATTTGCCGGCTCGTGCAGATCCACTTTCTTACTGCTACAGGAACCTGCCTGTGAGCAACTGGAGCAAGCCGATTCTGAACATCCTTCCGTCTTCTGTTCTTCTGTCATAATCTTACCTCTTTCTTTCATGATCCCTGTTCTTCCACTGATATTGAACAGTTCACTCTTTTTTCTCTGTTGTTACAGTATACCACTTTCATCTTGCATTTCAAAGATTCTGTTCTATAATTATCCTATAAATAGGATGTCGGGGGCAAAAGCCCCGACTATGATACCTACGGATTGTTACACACTGTAACTTATAGATAGAAGGAGTGAAATGATCTTGCAAAATAATCAGACCGATCTTGTTCTTGTCCCTGCCGGACAATTAAAACCCTTAGACACTATCTGCGGATTTCAGGTGCGTCCCGGATTTTTTCTTGATTTCGGTGCAACCGTGATCCCTGGTGGAGTCAACTTCACGATCCAGTCGCATAAGGCAACCTCCTGCGAACTTTTACTGTTCCACCGGGAAGCGGAAGAGCCCTTTGCCGTTCTTCCATTTCCTGATAATTACCGCATCGGATTCTGCTATTCCATGATCGTATTTGGTCTCGACATTGAAGAATTTGAATATGCTTACCGGCTGGACGGACCTTATGACGAGAAGAAGGGACTCCGCTTTGACCGTACCAAAATCCTGCTTGACCCTTATGCCCGTGCCGTAACCGGGCAAAGCCACTGGGGACATAAAAATAATCCGCAACATGGCTACCGGGCACGTGTCGTTCATTCTAACTTCGACTGGGGGCAGCAGCGTCACACTTCCATCCCGATGGAAGATCTCATCATTTATGAACTGCACGTCCGCGGCTACACAAAGGATGCAAGTTCAGGAGTGAAACATCCCGGTACTTTCGACGGTCTGAAAGAAAAGATTCCTTACCTGAAAGGCCTTGGGGTCAATGCCGTTGAGCTGATGCCGGTCTTTGAATTTGACGAAATGCGGGATGCACGACTGATTGATGAAAACCTGCTGCTTGACTTCTGGGGATATAACCCGGTCAGCTTTTTTGCACCAAATACCAGCTACAGCTCTTCTAAAGAGTACAACCGCGAGGGAATGGAACTGAAAAGTCTGATCAAAGAACTTCATGACCAGAACATGGAGGTGATTCTGGATGTGGTTTTTAACCATACTGCCGAGGGAAATGAATTTGGCCCATCCTTTTCTTTCAAAGGCTTTGACAACCAGATTTACTACATGCTCACTCCCGATGGACATTATTATAATTTCAGTGGCTGCGGAAATACGCTCAACTGTAATCATCCCGTAGTGCAAAATATGATCCTGGACTGTCTTCGTTACTGGGTGATCGAATACCGTGTTGACGGGTTTCGGTTCGACCTTGCTTCCATTCTCGGACGCAACGAGGACGGAACTCCTCTGCACCAGCCTCCGCTTCTCCGCAGTCTGGCTTTTGATTCCATCCTTGGAAATGTAAAACTGATCGCAGAAGCCTGGGATGCCGGCGGACTCTACCAGGTCGGATCTTTTCCCTCCTGGAAACGCTGGGCTGAGTGGAATGGACGTTACCGGGATGATATGCGTCGTTTTCTGAAAGGAGATGATTTTCTTTCCCAGGCTGCTGCCCGCCGGATCACCGGTTCACCCGATCTTTATGATCCGGTTTTCCGGGGCAGGAATGCTTCTGTTAATTTTCTGACCTGCCACGATGGATTTACGCTTTACGATCTCTACAGCTATAATGAAAAGCACAATGAAGCCAATGGCTGGGGAAATACAGACGGTGCAGATGACAACAACAGTTGGAACTGTGGTGTGGAAGGAGATACAACGGATCCTTCCGTCCTGGCTCTTCGCAGAAAAATGATGATGAATGCCTGTGCTGTCCTGATGTGCAGCCGTGGCACTCCTATGTTTCTCGCCGGAGATGAATTTGCTGATACACGCTATGGAAATAATAATCCCTACTGTCAGGATAATCTGATCTCCTGGCTGGACTGGTCACTTTTAGAGAAGAACAGAGCATTGTATGAGTTTTTCCGTTATATGATCCACTTCAGAAAAGCTCATGCCTGTATCCGCAAAGACCTTGAGCCTAGTTATCTCGGTTTTCCGTCCATGAGTCTTCATGGTCTCACTCCATGGAAACCTGACCTGCCGGAAAGCAGTCACACTGCCTGCGTTCTCTTTTCAGGTTATGATGACTCTTTGCACAAAGAAGATCTGGTCTTCCTTGCCGTGAATACACACTGGTGTTCCGCTGCTCTGACTCTGCCTCAGCTCCCGGACGGCTATACCTGGAAGATTGCCGTCAATACAGGAGACAAAAAACAGCAGACATTCACGGATTCTGAAATACCTGCTGCCGGTTCCTCCGTTCTGCTTGGAGAACGGTCTGTTATTGTATTTGTGGGGGAAAGAAATTAAAGATGTCAGGGTCAAAAGGTCTGAAACCACGTGTGCTTGCACACTGGTGGTAGAATGACCTTGAGACCCGCCCCGATATGAGCATAAAAGTGGGGCGTAAGCACCATGATATGCGAATAGCGGGTAGGATTGTGGGAGTGCGTAGCACGAAACAATCCGTTGGCATCATTGTTGGGGGCTTTTGACCCCAACATCAATTAAATATAGTATCTATTCGGGATTCCACTTAAATAATTTCAAAGAATGGCAGGGAAAATTGCTTTTCCTCTGCCATTCTTTCTGCCTGAAACCTTAACTCACTATTCAGGACTTTTTATTCTTTATCTTCAAAAACTTCTTTCACTTTTTCTTTGAAAGACTTCTTCTTTGACTTTTTGTCCTCTGCGGTTTCTGTATTTTCACTGCGTTTCAGTGTATTTCCTGTCAACTCATCAAATCTTCTGAGAGCTTCTTTTGCTTCTGCACTCAGATGATCCGGTGTCTGGATCACTACTGTAACCAGATGATCTCCTCTGACCTGTGAATTTCTCAATGACGGAACACCTTTTCCGGTTAAACGTACCTTTGTTCCGGTTTTTGTTCCCGGCTTGATCGTGCAGACTACATCTCCATCTACTGTCGGGATCTTGATCTCTCCACCAAGTGCTGCGATCGCAAAGGATATTGAAACTGTAGAGAGGATATTCATATCTACACGCTGGAATACCGGATGTCTGGATACATTTACCTCAACAAGCAGATCTCCTCTCGGACCGCCATTAACTCCCGGCTCGCCTTTTTCGCGAATACGGATACTCTGTCCGTTATCAATTCCTGCTGGAATAGTAACTTTGATCTTCTTCTTACTTGCGGTATATCCGGTTCCTGCACATTTCGGACACTTTTCTTTTACAACTTTTCCTGAACCGCCACAGGTCGGACAGGTCTGCACATTCTGTACAGTACCAAAGAAAGACTGGGATGTATAAACAATCTGACCCTTTCCACCACACTTTGGACAAGTCTCGGGAGAAGTTCCCGGCTTTGCACCTGTACCATGACAGTCTTCACATGGATCTTTCAGAACCAGCTCCAGCTCTTTTTCACATCCATGTACTGCCTCTTCAAACGTAATGCGGACACTTTTTCTGATATTGGCACCTTTCATCGGGCCATTACTTGTTCCGCCTCTTCTGGGACCTCCGAACAGATCTCCAAAGATATCTCCGAAAATGTCTCCAAAATCAGCTCCATTAAATCCGCCGCCAAATCCACCTGCACCTCCGGCACCTCCCTCAAATGCCGCGTGGCCGAACTGATCATACTGACGACGTTTGTCAGCGTCACTCAGAACGGCATAGGCTTCAGAAGCCTCTTTGAACTTTTTCTCAGCTTCTTTATCTCCCGGATTCATATCCGGATGGTACTTCTTTGCAAGCTGACGATATGCTTTTTTTATTGTAGCATCATCGGCATCCTTACTTACGCCGAGTACTTCATAATAATCTCTTTTTGCCTCTGCCATAATACAACTACTTTACCTTTCTATAACCTCAAGAAATTCTACGAAGCTATATTCCTACAGCTTCGTAGAATCCTTTATTCTTCATACTTTTCTGATGTAAATCTTTCAGATTACATGAATCAGATTAAACCTCTTTGTAATCTCCGTCTACTACATCATCATTTGCAGAACTTTCCGGTGCCGGACCTGCTCCCGGTGTAGGACCAGCCTGTGCTCCTGCTGCTGCATTCTGCTCATACATCTTTGTAAATAACTTCTGAGCACTTTCCATCAATTTCTCTTTTGCAGCTTTGATCTCTGCAACCTGAGCCTCAGATGTCTCTTCCGGTGCAGATTTTGCAAGGATATCTTTCAATGCCTGTACGTCAGCTTCTACGGCTGCCTTATCTGCTGCATCCAGTTTATCTCCGACATCCTGAATTGCTTTTTCTGTCTGGAATACCATAGCATCGGCTTCATTTCTTGTATCAATTGCTTCTTTACGTTTCTTATCCTGAGCCTCGAACTCTGCTGCTTCTTTCACAGCTTTATCGATATCGTCATCAGACATATTAGAACCTGCTGTGATCGTAATATGCTGCTCTTTACCTGTTCCAAGATCCTTCGCAGATACATTTACAATACCGTTTGCATCAATATCGAATGTAACTTCAATCTGCGGTACTCCACGTGGAGCCGGCGGGATTCCATCCAGTCTGAACTGTCCGAGTGATTTATTATCCTTGGCGAACTGTCTCTCACCCTGTACTACGTTGATATCTACAGCTGTCTGGTTATCTGCTGCCGTAGAGAAGATCTGGCTCTTCTTTGTCGGAATTGTTGTATTTCTCTCGATCAGTCTTGTAGCCACACCACCCATTGTCTCGATAGACAGTGACAGTGGAGTTACATCAAGAAGAAGGATATCGCCTGCACCTGCATCTCCTGCAAGTTTACCTCCCTGTACGGAAGCACCAAGTGCTACACACTCATCCGGGTTCAGAGATTTGCTTGGCTCTTTGCCTGTCAGTCTCTTCACTTCTTCCTGAACTGCCGGGATACGTGTTGATCCACCAACAAAAAGTACCTGACCAAGCTCGGAAGCTGTGATACCTGCATCAGAAAGTGCACGTCTTACCGGCTCCTGTGTCTTCTCTACAAGATCTCTTGTCAGTTCATCAAATTTAGCTCTTGTAAGGTTCATATCGAAATGCTTCGGTCCTTCAGCTGTTGCTGTGATGAACGGAAGGTTGATATTGGTTGTCGTTGCACTTGAAAGTTCTTTTTTAGCTTTCTCTGCTGCTTCTCTTAATCTCTGAAGAGCCATCTTATCTGTTGAAAGATCTACACCCTCTTTTGCCTTGAAGTCTGCCAGCATATAATCTGTGATCTTCTGGTCGAAGTCATCTCCACCAAGTCTGTTGTTACCTGCTGTTGAAAGAACCTCGATAACTCCGTCACCGATTTCAATAACAGATACATCGAATGTACCACCACCAAGGTCGTATACCATGATCTTCTGCTCTTTCTCGTTGTCAAGACCATAAGCAAGAGCTGCTGCTGTAGGCTCGTTGATGATACGCTTTACATCAAGTCCTGCAATCTTACCGGCATCTTTTGTAGCCTGACGCTGAGCATCGTTGAAGTAAGCCGGAACTGTGATAACAGCTTCTGTTACTTTCTCTCCAAGATATCCTTCTGCATCCGCTTTCAATTTCTGAAGGATCATTGCTGAAATCTCCTGTGGAGAATACTTCTTTCCATCAATATCTACTTTATAATCTGTACCCATCTCTCTCTTAATGGAAGAGATCGTTCTTGCAGCGTTCGTAACTGCCTGACGTTTTGCAGGCTCTCCTACGAGACGCTCTCCTGTCTTTGTAAATGCTACAACAGACGGTGTTGTTCTTGCACCTTCTGTATTTGCGATAACTGTAGGCTGTCCACCTTCCATAACAGCTACGCAACTGTTTGTTGTACCAAGGTCAATACCAATGATTTTTCCCATGATAAATTTCCTCCTCTATTTATTCTCTGGTTTTGATAAAACTCAAATTAATTTGCTACCTTTACCATACTGTGCCTTACAACACTCTCACGGTACATGTAGCCTTTCTGAAATTCTTCAGCGACAACATTTTCGCCGAATTCTTCATCCTCCACATGCATGACTGCATTGTGGAAATCAGGATTAAACTCCTGACCGACAGCTTTGATCGGTTTCACTCCAAGTGAATCCAGTGTCGTCATAAGCTGCTTGTAGATCTTCTCCATTCCTTCTGCGAACGGAGAACCTTTTTCCTCTTCCGGTATGGAATCTAATCCACGTTCAAAATTGTCAACGACCGGAAGAATTTTTTCTATGATATCTTTCGCACCGATCTCATACATCTGGGACTTTTCCTTTTCTGATCTCTTGCGGAAGTTATCAAACTCTGCCATCTGACGAGTGATACGATCATTTAACTCTTCGATCTTCTCGTCTTTTTTGTCCTTCTTATTTTTCTTTCCGAAGAACTTTTTTTTCTCACCGGATTTTTCTTCTCCCTGATCCTCTTCAGATCCGGTTTCTTCTCCGGCTTCTGCTGTATCTTCGGCATCTTCCTTTGCTTCTGCTTCAGCAGCTTCCTCTGCCTCTGCCGTTGTAGCATTGGTTTCTTCTGCTTCAGCTTTTGCTTTCGCCTCTTCTACAGCCTCTTTCACCATATCTTCTTTGCTCATGTTCTCTGTCACCAGCTTTCTACCTTTCTATCCTTTTGGTTCTTTATTATAAATCGCATCCAACTCACTTTGCAGGGTCTTCAGCGTCTTCATGACATGTTCATAATCCATTCTTTTCGGACCGATAATTCCAATCGTTCCCTTCATGCCTTCTCCAAGTTCATATGTGGCTGTTACCACGCTGCAGTCTTTCATCGTCTTCACCGGAGCTTCATCTCCGATATAAACCTGAATCCCGTGATTTTCCTCACTGGCAAGCGTCTCTGTGACCAGATCTGCCAACTGCTGCTTTTCTTCAAAAGCACTGATGATCTCCTGTGCACTCTGCTTATCACTCAACTCCGGATACTTGAAAATATTTGTCGCACCACTTGTATAGATCTCCATATCATTATCTACATGAATAATCTCGGCAACTGCATCCAGAACGTGTCCGATCACTTCACTGTGGATTCCTGCCTGCTCTTTTAACCTGGCGATCAGTCCCAATGTGATCTGATCGATCGACAGTCCGTTCAGTGTTGTATTCAGAAGCATATTCAGCTTCAACAGGTTCTCATTACTTAAGGTTTCGCCTACTTCAATAATTTTATTCTTAATTACATTTCCACCGAGTACGATCACCGCTACGATCTGCTCTTCATCCACCTGGGAAAGCTGAATGAACTTCAAAGTATTGCGACTGTTGACCGGAGTCGAAACCATCGTTGCATAATTGGTATTGGAGGCAAGAACTTTTGCTGCCTGCTGCAATACTTTTTCTACTTTGTCAGTCTTCTCAAGAAGAGCATCCTCACGTTCACTGATCTCCTGTTCTTTTTTCTCCATCAGCAGATCCACATAGAACCGATAGCCTTTATCCGACGGTATCCTTCCTGCAGAAGTATGTGGCTGGAAAATATATCCAAGATCCTCAAGATCCGCCATCTCATTGCGAATCGTAGCTGAACTGAGCTTCAGGTCAGTGTACTTTGAAAGAGTTCTTGAACCAACCGGTTCACCGGTCTCCAGATAATTCTGAATGATAGCTTTTAATATAGTAAGTTTTCTTTCTGTCAATGCTTCATCCATTGCCATCACTCTTCCTCCCGTTCTCTGACTCTCTTTCTTTCGGCTTATTAGCACTCCCTACTTTTGAGTGCTAACACCTTACAGGTAATAAGATAGCACCTCATTTTCCGTTTGTCAACAGTGATTCTCAAAAATTTGTAGTTGTCGAACGGAAAATAGCCCAAAAGCAGGAAGGTTTTTGACAGAAGAGCGTCCATATCCGCACTTGTTGTTGCATCGCAGTGCAGGACCCGCTTTACCTCAGCCCGTTGACAACT
>OBJO01000356.1_pt1 | contig 20830 bp, 21 predicted proteins | sample 1481741 | NCBI WGS metagenome assembly OBJO01 (sample SAMN06140803, study PRJEB22556) | human gut metagenome | host: Homo sapiens | place: China: Beijing | collected 2014 | reverse complement strand
TACCGGGCTTGTTGTTTTCCGGAACGTGCGCATTTGTCAGCGGCGATATCACGCGACACGGTATAATTGAATTCAGCGGGGAAACCCGGAGGAAAGGCCATGAAACGCATCTTCATCCTGCCAATGCTGACATTGCTGCTCGCGATGAGCGGTTGCGCGACGGCTGTCATGAGCGGTGCGGCAAACGGCGACGACGCGGACTATCCGACAGTGAGCAAGGATGCAGAGATCACGCGCGAGGTGCGCATGCGGATCTATCGCGATCCGTTGCTCAGCGATGAACGCATTCAGGTATTCACGGCGCAGGGTGTGGTAACACTTCGTGGCAGCGTGGATAACCGCATGCATATCAACCGTGCGATGGATATAGCGCGCGGTATTGAAGGCGTGCGCGGCGTCAATATCGAATTACGGTTGAACGATACTCCATGAGGAGCATGCAATGGACGTACAGGAACGCATCAAGCAGCAGGTTGGCGAGAACAATGTCCTGCTTTACATGAAAGGCACGCCGGATTTTCCGCAGTGCGGTTTCTCTGCGCGCACGGTTGCCGCGCTGAACGCCTGCGGCGCACCGTTTGCGTACGTAAACGTGCTGGAAGACCAGGAGATCCGTGAAGGCATCAAGCAGTTTTCCAACTGGCCGACCATTCCACAGTTGTATGTAAAGGGCGAACTGATCGGTGGCAGCGATATCGTGGTTGAAATGTACGAGTCAGGCGAACTGAAGTCGTTGATCGAGAACGCAACGACGTAAGCCATGCGAGCGTGTCATCGAGGACAAGTGAAGACTGAATAAAAAAAGCCGGGATTTCCGGCTTTTTTATTTGTTGCTGTTGCTATTGTTTTCGCTTCCGAGCTTGTTCGTCTTTTTCCGTCAGAGCAGTTGCTTTACTTTTCCATCACGCACTCCGCCAGAACTTCTCTCGATCTTCCGTTGTCATCCGTCGCCAGCGCGACGGCGCACCAGCCGTTCGCCCGATGCAGCATCGTCATGCCGCGAATGCCGATATCGCTTTCCGCCAGTCGTCGCGCGACGCGTGCCAGACCGCCGGGCCGGTCTTCGATGCGAATCACGAGAACTTCTTCCGGCACCGCCTGGTACTCGCTGTCACGCAGCAGCGTGAGCGTTTCATCGTAACGGTCCACTTCGAGACTGATGTACGCGGTGTCGTCTTCGTCAACGGCATCTATGGTGTTGATATTGATGCCGGCGTTTTCCAGAAGCTCGCTCAGGTCCGCGATCAAACCCTTGCGGTCGGCCGCGATCACCATGATGCGTTTCATGGACGCCCCTCCTGTTGTTCTTGCGATAGCTCATCGATGAACCGGTCCACAGTCTCGCGCGTGACGCCGGGCACGGTGATCAGATGCGACCACCCGCGCGCCGTCGCGAGTTGCCAGCGTTGCTTCAGCGCTTCGGAAACCGCGGGGAACACCACCGTCAGCGCATTCGGATTGCGCCATGCCTGGATACCCTGTGCTTTCATTTTCTCCTCGGCATGAGACGCAAGTTCAAGACTTTCCGTGACGCGGCGACGCAATCCGTCTTCGCCGAAGCGCTGTATCGCGCTCCACAGAATCACGGGCGTAAGACCGTTTCGCGAACCGGTAATTGTCGTGTCAAGACAGCCGATATAAGCGATCGACCGTGCAATGCGATCCACGTGACGCTTGCGTGCGAGCACGATTCCGCACGGAATCGGCGAACCGATGAACTTGTGTCCGGAGATTGCGATGGAATCCGCACCGTCCGCGAAATCAAACGGCGGACGCGGATCGAGAAACGGCGCGACAGGGCCGCATAACGCGGCATCGCTGTGAATATAGAACTGATGGATGGCAAGTTTTTCGAACATCGCGCGTATCTTCACGATGTCATCCTTGCCTTCGGTCATGGTCGTGCCGATGTTTGCAAATATTACAGGTGTTGCGTCCCGATGCAGCTTCAGGGTTTCGTAAAGATCGTCGTAATCGATCTCGCCGCTCTCTTGTGCGCGGATCATGATGTGCCGCATGTTCAGCAGATGCAGATTCTTTGAAACGCTGTAATGCGTTTCTTCCGAGAAGTAGACGATGCCTTGCGGATACAGCTCGCGTGCGAGATAGAGTCCGTAAAGGTTGCCTTCGCTGCCGCCGTTCGTGACGTAGCCCCACCAGTCATTCTCATCCGCGCGCATCAGCGTGGCGAAGAACTGCACGACTTCGCGTTCGAGCGCGCGACTGTCCACACGCCAGGTGCTTTCCGTGAACGGATCGCCGAGGTTGTTCAACGGTACGCCGAGAAAATCGGCGAGTGACGAATAGTCGAAATCCTTGCTGACGGGATAGCCGAGATAAGCGTCCCGTGCGACTTCCGCCTGTCGCAACAGTTCCTGCAAACGTTCCGGTAACGTGGACATGGTGTTGTTACAGCGCCTGGCGTTCGCGCAGGCTGCTTTCATAAATCGGTTTGAAACGGTTAACAATCCCGCAGAAAAGATCCGCGGTTTTCTCGGCGTCATAGACCGCGGAGTGCGCTTCGCCGCCTTCCCAGCCGAGATCCGCGGCTTCCACGGCGCGCGCGAGAACTGTCTGGCCGAAAGCCACGCCACCGAGGGTTGCGGTATCGAAACTGGAAAACGGATGGAACGGATTGCGCTTGATTTCGGTACGCACGACCGCGGCATTGAGAAAGCTGAGATCAAACCAGGCATTGTGTCCGACCAGTACGGCGCGATTGCAGTTCTGGGTTTTCACTTCGTTGCGCACTTCGCGAAACATCCGCCGCAGCGCTTCACGTTCCGGAAGCGCCGGACGCAGCGGATGGTTGGGATCGATGCCGGTTATATCCAGTGACGCCTGTTCGATATTCGCGCCTTCGAAAGGTTCGACGTGATACCAGTGCGACGAATGACGATGAAGATCGCCGTTCTCGTCGAAGCGAAGCAACACCGCGGCGACCTCCAGCAACGCGTCCGTGCCTGAATTGAAGCCGCCGGTCTCGACGTCGACGACGACAGGAAGAAATCCGCGAAAACGCATCGCCATCATGCGCGCCTGTTCCTCGGCGATGTTGTTCGGATTGTTCATTTCACTCCAGTAGTCATGTGCATTGCGCGTCGTTCAGACGAAACGCCAGGTAATGGTTTCATCGGCTCTGAACGGAACGATTTCCGCATCGGTCCCTGCGTTGCCGAAAGGCATCCGTGACGGTGGCGTCCAGGCTTCACGGCGCAGGGTGACTGTGCCGGTGTTGCGCGGCTTGCCGTAGAAATCCGCGCCGAAATGACTCGCGAAGGCTTCGAGTCGGTGAAGTGCGCCAGCGGCGTCGAACGCTTCGGCGTAAAGTTCCAGCGCGGCGTGCGCGGTAAAACAGCCCGCACAACCGCAACCGGTTTCTTTCGCGTGCAATGCGTGCGGCGCACTGTCGGTCCCGAGAAAGAATTTCGGATTGCCGCTGATCGCGGCGGCGATCAACGCTTCGCGATCCGGTTCGGTCTTGAGGACCGGAAGACAGTAGTAATGAGGGCGGATGCCGCCCTTGAAGATCGCGTTTCGATTGTGCAGCAGATGTTGCGGTGTGATCGTCGCGGCGACGTTTGCGCCGGCATCACGCACAAATTCGACGGCGCGCGCTGTCGTGATGTGTTCGAAAACGATTTTCAGTTCCGGCAGACGCGCGTGGAGCGGCGCCAGGACTTCATCGATGAACACGGCTTCGCGATCGAAAACGTCGACCGCATCGCGTGTGACTTCGCCGTGCACGCACAACGGCACGCCGAGCTCCGCCATTTTCTCGAGTGTCGCGTATGTACGGGAAATGTCGGTAACACCCGCGTCCGAGTTCGTCGTCGCGCCGGCAGGATAAAGCTTCACCGCCAGCACCGCGTCAGACGTTTTCGCCTTCTCGATTTCAGCGGGCGACGTGTTGTCGGTGAGGTACAGCGCCATCAACGGCTCGAACGACGCGCCGTCCGGCAGCGCGCCGAGAATGCGATCGCGATACGCCTGCGCCTGTTCCGTTGTCGTCACGGGCGGGCGCAGATTCGGCATCACCAGCGCGCGTCCGAACTGCCGCGCGGTGAACGGCAGGATCGCGGCCATCTGCGCGCCGTCGCGCAGATGCAGATGCCAGTCGTCGGGGCGGGTAATGGTCAACGTTTCCATCGGGCTTCCGGTTGTTGCAGTGAATGCGGCGATCATGTTCCGCGGGAGCCGGCCTATTCTAAAGGATTGGCTCGCGCGTAACCGCCGCCAAAGTGAATCACTCGCGGTGATTCAGCAGGTATTCCGTCGCGAAGCGCACGCCGAAGCCGGTGAAGTCCGACGGCACGTGTGCGAGTCCGCCTTTGACTTCCGAAGCGGAAAGATCGACGTGCACCCAGGGCACGTCGTTTTTCACGAAGCGGTTGAGAAAGCGGCCGGCGAGGATGTGATCGGCTTCGCCTTCGATAAGGCATTGCTTCACGTCCGCGACCTTGCTTTCCAGCAGTTCGTCGTAATCGCGGTCCTGGGGAAAAGGCCAGACGCGTTCGCCGGAACGTTTGCCTGCCGACATCAGTCCCGGAATTGTTTCTTCACGGTTGGTGAAGACACCGGAGTAGCGCGTGCCGAGCGAATAGACGCAGGTGCCGGTGAGCGTTGCGAAGTCCATGATGAACGACGGTTTCGCATTACTCGCGAGAGCGAGCGTGTCCGCGAGCACCATACGGCCTTCCGCATCGGTGTGGAGGATTTCAATGGTGGTTCCGTCCGACGCCGTGACGACGTCATTCATCTTGTATGCCTTCGGACCGATGTGATTCTGCGCGAGCGCCATCCAGCAGTCGACCGGAAAATCCGCTTTCAACCGTGTGAGTGCAATCAGCGTGCCGAGCGCGACGGCCGAGCCCTGCATGTCGCCATGCATGCCGAACATGCTCTTGCCCGTCTTGAGGTTGTTGCCGCCGGTGTCAAAACAGATGCCTTTGCCGACGAGCGCGATCGCTTTTACGTTTTTCCGCGATTTTGACGGCGTGTAGCGCAAATGCAGGATGCCGGCATCGCGATCCTCACTGCCCTGGACGACGGCGAGAAATGCGCCGGCCTTTTTCTTTTTCAGTGCGGTTTCATCAAGGTATTCCGCTTCCCAACCGAAATCCTTTGCGAGCTTCTCGACATATTTCCGGTACTTTCCCGGCGTGAGGTAATTGCCCGGCATGGTCGCGAACCAGCGCGCGAAGTTGGTTCCTTCTGTGGTGGCGAGCGTGCGCGTGAAATCGAGTTTTTCCTTGCGATCGAAAATTCTGAACTCACGAACAACGGTTTTTGTCGCATCCGCTTTGGCCGTGATCTTCGGCAATTCGAATTCCGCGGCGAGAATCGCGGCAACCACGGCTTCGGCGACGGCGTCTGACTGATCGTGATCGAGACCGGCAAACGCGAGTCCGAGTGTTTTTGTCTTGTGAGCCCGGGCGGAAGCAATCCATTTGCGCGCGGCTTCGAGCATTTCGAAAGGTGTTGCGTCCGCCGCAAGGCGGGCGATCGTGACCAGTCGTTCTTCGCTCGGCAGGGTCACCGTTTCCAGCTCGCGGCCCTTCACATGTGATGCCAGTCCAGCGAGCGAACCGCGATTGTTCAATGCCTTCGCGTCACCTTTGCGCGCAACGATCAGAAGGTGGTCGAGAGTTGCCAGATGAGCGTCCGAAAACGGTGTTAACTCTTGAATAATCTTGATTTTTGCGGGAGCGGGGAGTGCGGGGAACATAAGCCGTCGCCTTGACCAGAATTGTCCGAACCCCGATCATATCAGGTTCAAAACCCGCGGACTTCGCGGCCCCGTTCCGGATTCCCTGCCGACGATTCTTCGCCGGCATTATTAATGAAGAACTTCCAAGGATTGCGCATGACCGACAAGAAGAAGGTCCAGGACGCTCACGAGATCGCGGACGTCGACACAAAGCGCCGCCATGACGTGGACCCCGAGGAGACACAGGAATGGCTGGAGTCGCTGGATGCGACGTTAGGCGTGCATGGCGCCGAACGCGCACACTTCCTGCTTGAGCAGCTTGTCGACCACGCGCGCCGACGTGGCGCTTATCTGCCGTATTCCGCGGAAACCGCCTACCTCAACACCATTCCGAATCATCAGGAACCGCAATACCCCGGCGATCGCGAAATCGAAAAACGCATCGAGGCGTACATCCGCTGGAACGCGCTCGCCATGGTGGTGCACGCGAATCGCAAGGGCACCGAACTTGGCGGTCACATCGCGACATACGCCTCCGCCGCGCAACTTTATGAAGTCGGCTTCAATCATTTCTGGAAAGGCGCGTCGGAAGAAAATCGCGGCGACCTGATTTATATCCAGGGGCATTCATCGCCGGGTATTTACGCGCGCTCGTTTCTCGAAGGCCGGTTGACGGAAGATCAACTGCGGCATTTCCGCGAGGAAGTCGACGGCGAAGGTCTGTCGTCGTATCCGCATCCGTGGCTGATGCCGGAGTACTGGCAATTCCCGACCGTGTCCATGGGACTCGGTCCGATCATGGCGATCTATCACGCGCGTTTCATGAAGTATCTCGAAGCGCGCGGACTCATCGAACCGAAAGGTCGCAAGGTCTGGGCGTTTCTTGGCGACGGTGAAATGGACGAACCGGAATCGCGCGGTGCGATCTCGCTCGCCGTGCGCGAGAAACTCGACAACCTCGTGTTCGTCATCAACTGCAATCTGCAACGTCTCGACGGACCGGTGCGCGGCAACGGCAAGATCATCCAGGAACTCGAATCGGATTTCCGCGGCACGGGCTGGAACGTGCTCAAGGTGCTATGGGGTTCGCGCTGGGATCCGCTGCTGGCGCAGGACCGAAAAGGACTGTTGCGCAAGGTCATGGAAGAGTGTGTCGACGGCGAATACCAGACGTTCAAATCGCGCGACGGCGCGTATGTGCGCGAGCATTTCTTCGGACGTTATCCGGAACTCAAGGAAATGGTTGCGCACATGTCCGACGAGGACATCTGGAAACTCAACCGCGGCGGCAACGACGCACGCAAGGTGTACGCCGCTTACGAGCGCGCAGCGAACGCGAACGACGGCCATCCCACGGTGATTCTCGCGAAGACGGTAAAGGGTTTCGGTCTCGGCAAATCCGTGCAGGGCACGATGGGTGCGCACCAGAAAAAGAAACTCGATGCGGAGGATCTCAAATGGGTGCGAGATCATTACAACCTGCCGATCTCCGATGACGTCATCGATTCCGGCGACATTCCATTCCTCACGTTCAAGAAGGACAGCCGCGAATACAAGTATCTTCAGGAGCGGCGTGAAAAATTCGGCGGTTATCTGCCGAAGCGCATGCCGCACAACGAGAAGCTCGCCATTCCCGGCCTCGACGCGTTCAAGCAGCAACTGGAAGACACGGGCGATCGCGAAATTTCCACGACCATGGCGTTCGTGCGCATGTTGACGGCGCTGCTTCGCAACAAGGACATCGGCAAACGCATCGTGCCGATCGTGCCGGATGAAGCGCGCACCTTCGGCATGGAAAGCCTGTTCCGTCAGTACGGCATCTATTCCTCGATGGGTCAGTTGTACGAACCGCAGGATGCGGATCAGCTGATGTTCTATCGCGAAGACAAACAGGGCCAGATGCTGGAAGAAGGCATCACGGAAGCCGGCTCGATGTCATCGTGGATTGCGGCGGCAACGTCGTACGCGAATCACGGCGTGACGACGATTCCGTTTTATATTTTCTATTCCATGTTCGGCTTCCAGCGCATCGGTGATCTCGCCTGGGCGGCGGGTGACATGCGTGCGCGCGGTTTCCTGCTCGGCGCAACCGCGGGTCGCACGACGTTGAATGGCGAAGGTCTGCAGCACGAGGATGGCCACAGTCATATTCTCGCGGCAACTATTCCTAATTGCGTCGCCTACGATCCGACATACTCCTACGAACTCGCCGTGATCATGAACGACGGCATGAGGCGGATGTATGAAAACCACGAAGATGTTTTCTATTACATCACGCTGATGAACGAGAACTATCATCACCCCGCGAAACCGGATGGCGTGGACGAAGGCATTCTGAAGGGAATGTATTCGTTGAAGAAATCCGCGCAGAAAAAAGCGAAAGCGCGCGTGCAACTGCTCGGTTCCGGCACCATTCTTCGTGAAGTCGAAGCGGCGGCGGAAATGCTCGAAAGTGATTTCGGTATCGCAGCGGATGTGTGGAGCGCGACAAGCTTCACGGAGTTGCGTCGTGACGGCATGGAAGCGGATCGCTGGAACCTGCTCAATCCGGATAAGAAGCCGAAAACGCCGTGGATCGCGCAGCAACTCGAGAAGACGGAAGGCCCCGTCATTGCCGCGTCCGACTACATGCGTGCGTTCGCGGACAAGATCCGTCCGTGGGTGCCGCGCCGCTACGTCACGCTCGGTACGGACGGTTTCGGTCGCTCGGATTCGCGTAAGAGCCTGCGCCGCTACTTCGAAGTGGATCGCAATTACGTCGTGCTCGCGGCACTGAAAGCGCTGGCGGACGAAGGAGCGATCGACATGAAGACCGTCAAGGACGCGATGAAGAAACTCGGCATCGACGCGAACAAGCCGCAGCCCTGGCTGGCTTGAATGAAATCAAAAATGAACAGGGTCGACAGGATTTGCGGGATTCAGAAAATGAATTCCGGAAATTCTGTCCACCCTGTGAATCCTGTCTGAAAAAGGTTTTTTCATGGCCAAAACCATCGAGATCAAGGTTCCCGACATCGGCGATTTCGAGAACGTGGAAATCATCGACGTCCTCGTGCAGTCCGGCGACAGCGTTGAAAAGGAAACACCGCTCGTCACGCTGGAAACCGACAAGGCCGCGATGGACGTGCCGTCACCCGAGGGCGGCAGAATTGTCGAAATGAAAGTCGGCAATGGCGACAAGGTTTCCGAAGGCTCGATCATCGCGATTCTTGAAGTTGCGGATGCGGGCGAAACCAAAGCGGACAACGCGCAACCGAAGGTCGAGGAAAAGGCGGAAGAAAAACCGGCGAAAGAACCGCAGCCGGGTACTGCCGCGAAGAAAACAACGCCACCTCAACCTGAACCGGCGTCAGCCGATCTTCCAGCCATCGATGAAACATCCTTTTCGAAAGCGCACGCGTCGCCATCCGTTCGAAAGTTCGCGCGTGAACTCGGTGTCGATCTCGGCAAGGTCAACGGTTCAGGCCCGAAGGGGCGGATCACGTCGGATGACGTGAAAGGTTTCGTGAAATCCGTTATGCGCGGCGGTGCCGGTGCCGGTGCCGGTGCAGGCGGCGGCGCGTTGCCGCAGGTGCCGGTTGTGGATTTCGCCAAGTTCGGCGACATCGAAACGAAACCCTTGCCGCGTATCAAGAAGATTTCCGGACCGCGCCTGCATGCGTCATGGGTGAACGTGCCGCACGTCACGCAGCACGACGAAGCAGACATCACCGATCTCGAAACCATGCGCGCCGCGCTTAAATCCGACGCCGAGAAAGTCGGCTCCAGACTCACGCCGCTCGCGTTTGTCATCAAGGCCTGCGTGCAGGCTCTGCAGGAATTCCCGAACTTCAACAGTTCGATTTCCGCGGACGGCGAAAGCCAGGTGTTCAAGAAATATTTCCATATCGGGTTTGCCGTCGACACACCCGGCGGGCTCGTTGTGCCGGTGATCCGTGATGCGGACACGAAGAATATCTTCGACATCGGCAGGGAACTGGGCGAACTTTCGGAAAAGGCGCGCGACGGAAAGTTGAAAGCTGCCGACATGCAGGGCGGATGTTTTTCGGTTTCGTCACTTGGTTCCATCGGTGGCACATACTTCACACCGATTGTGAATGCGCCGGAAGTGGCGATCCTCGGCGTCTCACGTGCGCAGATGAAACCGGTCTGGAACGGCAAGGAATTCGAACCGCGAATGATGTTGCCTCTGTCGCTTTCCTACGACCATCGCATCGTTGACGGCGCTGCTGCTGCACGTTTCACGAGCTTCCTCGCCGAGGTGCTTGCCGAACGTCGCAATCTGGTTCTGTAAGAGAAGAGAATGGACAGGATTAACAGGATTTTCAGGATTCGCCAAGCGTGAGTCCGAAGATCCTGTTAATCCTGTAAATCCTGTCCATAAAGGTTTCCAGCATGGCCAATACCGTTGAAATCAAGGTTCCCGACATCGGCGATTTCGAGAATGTCGAGGTCATCGACGTGCTCGTGAAAGCCGGCGATGCCGTCGAGAAGGAAACACCGCTGATCACGCTTGAAACCGACAAGGCGGCGATGGACGTTCCTGCGCCAAAGGCCGGCACGATCAAGGAAATGAAGGTCAAGACGGGCGACAAGGTTTCCGAAGGCAGCGTGATTGTGATTCTCGAAACGACTGATGAATCCGCAGCCGAAGCAAAACCCGAAAAGAAATCCGAAGCGCCGAAACAGGAAAAGCGTGCGGAGCCGAAAGCACCAGAGAAAGCGCAAGAGAAAGCGACGCCCGCGCCGAAATCCGACGATTACTCCGGCAAGGTTGATCTTGAAACCGAAGTGCTGGTGCTCGGCGCCGGTCCCGGCGGTTACACGGCGGCGTTCCGCACGGCGGATCTCGGTCTGAACGTAACGCTGGTCGAGCGCTGGGATTCGCTCGGCGGTGTGTGTCTCAATGTCGGTTGCATTCCATCGAAAGCGTTGCTGCACGCCGCGAAGGTGATTGACGAGGCCGCGCATATGTCGGAGTTCGGCGTTGCCTTCGGCAAGCCGAAGATCGATGCGAAAAAGCTCGTCGGCTGGAAGTCCGATGTGGTGAAGAAACTCACCGGTGGTCTTGCGACCATGGCGAAGCAGCGCAAGGTGAATGTCGTCACAGGGTCCGGAAAATTCCTCGGCGCGCATCATCTCGAAGTCGACAACCAAGGTGTGAAACAGGTCATTCGCTTCGGGAAATGCATCATTGCCGCGGGATCCGAACCGGTGAAGCTGCCGTTCGCGCCGGAAGATGAACGCATCATGGATTCCACCGGTGCGCTGGAACTGAAAGACATTCCGAAGAAACTGCTCGTGATCGGCGGCGGCATCATCGGTCTTGAAATGGCCTGTGTGTATGACGCACTGGGTTCCGAAGTCACGGTCGTCGAGCTCGCGGATCAATTGATGCCGGGCGCCGACAAGGATCTCGTGCGGCCGCTGGAGAAGCGCATCAAGGCGCGCTACGCAAGCATCATGACCGGCACGAAAGTCACGGAGATGAAAGCGCAGAAGAACGGCATCAAGGTGTCGTTCGACGGGAAGAACAAACCGGATGACGACCAAGTGTTCGATCGGGTGCTGGTGGCCGTCGGCCGCGTGCCGAACGGGAAGAAGCTCGATGCGGAGAAGGCGGGCATCAACGTCGATGAACGCGGTTTCATCAAGGTGGACAAGCAGCAACGCACGAACGTCGAACATATCTTCGCGATCGGCGACGTCGTCGGTCAGCCCATGCTCGCGCACAAGGCGACGCATGAAGGCAAGGTTGCGGCGGAAGTGTGCGCCGGCGAAAAACGGTATTTCGATGCGCGCGTGATTCCTTCCGTCGCCTATACCGATCCTGAAGTTGCCTGGGTCGGTCTGACGGAAGAACAAGCGAAGAAGGACGGCATCGAATACGAAGTCGGAAAATTCCCGTGGGCGGCGTCGGGACGATCGTTATCACTCGGGCGTGATGAAGGTTTTACGAAATTGTTATTCGACCCGAAGACCGAGCGCGTACTCGGCGGCGCGATGGTCGGGCCGAATGCCGGCGAACTGATTGCCGAAGTCGCGCTTGCGATCGAGATGGGTTGCGACGCAACGGATATCGGACTTGTCATTCATCCGCATCCGACGCTTTCGGAAACCGTCTGCTTTGCGGCTGAAGCCTTCGAAGGCACGTTGACGGACCTGTATTTGCCAAAGAAGAAGCGGTGATGAATCCGCACTCAATCAACGTCTGACATTTTTTACTGATATTCGCTGATCGACTGGAGATGCTTTGAATGGAACCCTTTACGCAGAGGATCACCGTACGCTGGGCTGATCTCGACCCGAACGGACATGTGCGCCACTCGGTTTATTACGACTACGGCGCGCAGGCACGTGTCGCGCTGCTTGAAAAAAGCGGCCTTGGCCTGAAGTGGATGGCGAAGAATCTGATCGGCCCCGTACTGTTTCGCGAGCAGGCGAAGTTTCTGCGTGAACTGCACATGTCGGAGGAAATCACGATTGACTTCCAGGTGGCTGGATTGTCGGAGGACGGACGCAAGTGGCGCATCGTCCACAACATTCGCCGTGACGACGAGTTGTGCGCGGTGCTCGACATGGATGGCGCGTGGCTCGATCTCAAGGCGAGAAAGATCGCCGTACCACCCGATGAATTGCGCACCGCGTTCGAGAAACTGCCGCATACCGACGACTTCGAAATCATTTCAAGCGGCAAACCGAAAGCCTGATCGCTCCGTGTCCGGCTGTTCTCGCCGGCGCATCTTTGACAATGCCGGCTCATGAACATCATGACCGGTATTTTTGTTTTCCTCGATCTGCTCGCGGTCATCGTCACCCTGCTGCCGTTGCTGCCCACACAAAGCTGGTGGTCGCGTGCCGGCGAGTTTCCGCGCGTGCAGATCGCCGTGCTGATCGGCGTACTGCTGATCGCGCAGTTGCTGTTGCTCAACGGTCCGTTCGCGTGGTTCATGCACGTTGTTCCAGCCGCATGTCTTGTGTATCAGTTGCTCTGGATTGCGCCGTACACGCGGTTCTTTCCACGTGAGGTGATGGATGCGTCGCAGCCGGTTGATGGTGACCGCTGCATTTCCGTGCTGGTTGCGAACGTACTGATGTCCAACCGCGACAGCCGGCGCTTGAAAATACTGATCGCGTCGCGCGATCCGGACGTCGTGCTGCTGCTTGAAACAAATCACTGGTGGCAGGAGCAGATGCATTATTTGCGCGACAGCCATTCACACGGTCTGGATTGTCCGCTGGAAAACCGCTACGGCATGCATCTGTATTCGCGTCTGGAACTGGAGAATCCGGAACGTGAATTCCTTGTCGAAGATGACGTGCCATCCATGCACGCCGGCGTGCGACTGAAATCCGGGCACTGCGTACGCCTGCACGCGCTGCATCCGGCACCGCCCAGCCCGACGGAAAATCCCACGAGTCGCGAGCGCGACGCCGAAGTGCTGGTCGTCGGCCGCGCGGTTTCAAAGGATCGTCAACGCGTTATCGTGACCGGCGATTTTAACGACGTCGCCTGGTCACCGACCACGCGGTTATTTCGCAAGATTTCGCGCCTGCTTGATCCGCGCATCGGCCGCGGCATGTTCAGCACGTTTCATGCGCGGTTGCCGTTGTTGCGCTGGCCGCTTGATCACGTTTTTCACAGCGATGATTTCACGCTGGTGGATATCGACGTTCTGCCGCGTTTCGGCTCCGACCATCTGCCGATCCATTATCGCTTGCGGTACGAACCGCCCGCCGAAGGCGTGCAGGATGCGCCGACGCCCGACGCTGATGACCATGCGCGGGCCGGCAAAAGGATCGAGAACGCGGACGCGCACGTCGAGGATGTACCGGACTCCGGAGCACATTGATGCGTTCGTTAAAAAAAGGAGGCAGACTGTGCGAACGTACGGCGACGGGGAAAACGCATGACGACACATACGATTTCCGGCATTGGACAGGTTTCGCTTGTTGCGCACGATCTCGAGCGCGCTACAACGTTTTACCGCGACATGCTCGGCCTGGAGCATCTGTTCATGGCTGGCGGGATGAGTTTCTTCAACATCGACGGATTGCGGCTGATGCTCGGACCACCGGGCGGCGAGTTCGAACACGGCAGTTCCGTTCTTTATTACCGTGTTGATGAAATTCAGTCGGAACACGAACGGTTGTCAGTTGCAGGTGTTCAAGTTCTCGAGGCGCCGCGCGAGATTTTCAAGCAACACGGACACGCGCTTTGGCTCGGCTTTTATGCGGATTCGGAAGGCAATGCGTTTGCGTTGATGGAAGAAAGAGAAGTCAAAAGTTAAACGTGAAAAGTCGACGACGGGAACTTCCGTTGTTCAGTCACTAGTCACTAGTCGCGCACGCCTCACCCACCAATCCAGGCTCACGTAGCGTCCACCGCCCATGAAGAACAGCGCAAGCAGCATGACGAAGTAGGTCACCGCCCATTCGACACCGTTGTTCGAAATCACGAAATTCCCGTTTTCGGTGAGCCAACCGTAGTTGCCGTGTTCGCGCAGGATGTCCTTCGCACGATCGAGGCGTTCGACCGTGCCTTCGATGCCATGAGGCGGAAACGGACTGTTTGGGTCGGCCACCGCCTGCCAGCCGTTCTTCCAGTGCACGCCGAAGGCCGCGACCAGCATCGTGATCATCAATGGAATCGTGAACCAGCGCGTCATGAAACCGATCAGCAGCGCGACGCTGCCGCCGATTTCCGCCGCGATCGCGAGTATCGCCATGAGCGCGGGAAAGGGCAGGCCAAGTCCCCAGTCCGTGTCGCCGAACCACGCAACCACATTTTCAAAACCGCCGATCTTGTTCATGCCCGCGATCCAGAATACGGGAACAAGATAAAGTCGCAGCGCGAGTGGCGCGAGAAAGTCCGCCGCGCGTGTCACGTCGAGCGCTTCCTGCAAACGGTTTCCCCAGTCGATGAGCTTCTTCACTTTGCGTTACCTCGTCAGTGCGGCACTGCCGAGGTGTGTTCAGCGGCGAGTGCCGAGGATGATGTCCTGTGTTTTCAGATTCTCGAGAATCTCGCTGCCCGTTTTGACGACCGCGGCAGCATCCGGATGTCCGATTTCCATCGCGATACGCTGCAGTAATTCAAGACCTGTTGCGCCGCTTTCTTCTCCCAACAGTTCAAGCAGCCGCGCCGTGACCGCATTGATTTCCGTGAACCTGACGTCGTCATCGCGTTTCCGGTACACAACCAGGAACGTCGGCAGTTCACCGGGCGCGTCCGGTTGAAACTCCGGCCCGATGCGATGCACGGGATAACGATAAGCCAGCGGCATCACAACGGGAGAAAGGACCGGAACACGGTCGAGAAGATTCCCGCTCGAATCGAAATCTTCGCCGTCGATTTCGCGGGGATCGATGGAAACGGCAAGCTCCGCCCACTCGTAGTGCGCGAGTTCCTGCATGCATTCAGGAAAGCGTCCATCGTTCTCGAATTCTTCGGCGAGCCAGGCGAGGAACTCCTGCGGCACTTCGACGAACAACGGTGTGTGCGAGACGTGACGATGATAGAAATCACGAATCAGGATCGCCCAGCGATCTTCGCCGAGAATGCGATGAAGGACGGGGAACGTGCCGGCGAGCAATGAGCGGATGTTGTTGAAGAAAAGTTCGCAGTAGATTTTTAGACGTCGGTCCTCGATACCTTCCGGTGCGGCGGACGTCGCGGGGTTCCGCAGATGCGCGGCGAACGCGTACTGTTGTTCCTGGAAATTCTTTTCACGCATGCGCCACCTGCGTTGCGTTCGCGAGATGCTTTTCCTGAAGCTTGCGAATGCGATCGATTTCCGTAAGTAATTCACTGATCGGCGGAAAATTGAAATCGCGTTCCAGCAGTGTCGGCACCACGCCGCAATGCGCGTAAGCCGCGTCAAGCAGTTTCCAGACCGGATCGCAGACATCGGAGCCGTGCGTGTCCACGCGCAGGTCTTCCGCTTCGACGTAATGGCCTGCGACGTGAAAATACACGACACGTCTTGCGGGCAGCGCGTGCAGAAACTCGAGCGGGTCATAACGGTGATTGATGCTGTTGACGTAAATATTGTTCACGTCCAGCAACAGATCGCAGTCGGCGCGTTCGAGTATCGCGTTCACAAATTCGATCTCAGGCATCGCAGCACCTGGCGCCGCATAGTACGAAACGTTTTCGATCGCGATGCGACGTTCGAGAATGTCCTGCACGCGACGGATGCGCGCGGCAACGTAATCCACCGCGTCTTCAGTGAACGGAATCGGCATAAGATCATAAAGATGGCCGTCATCCGAGCAGTAACTCAGATGTTCGGTGTAGCAGCGAATGCGATGTTCATCGAGAAATGCGCGAACCTCGCGCACAAAATCCTCATCCAGTGGCGCAGGACCGCCGAGCGACAACGACAGTCCGTGACAGACGAAGGGATAACGTTCGGTGAAAGCCCGGAACTGTCTGCCGAGCCGGCCGCCCAGCCGCATCCAGTTTTCCGGCGCGACTTCCATGAAATCCACGTTCACAGGCGGCGTCTCCGCCAGCGGTTTCATGATCGCGCGTCGCAAGCCGAGGCCTGCACCGACCACCGGAGAACGTTTTTCATCACTCACGCCGTTCTCCTTTACTGATTGCGGACGCGTTGCCGGACACGTTCAAGATACGCGGCTTCATCCGGCATGCTGCCGGATCGCTGCGCTTCCCATAGCGTTTCGCCCAGGCATTCCAGCATTTCGTGCTCCGCGATATGCGCATCACCGCGTCGATGCGCGAGCGTTTCGAACGCGTGGCGAATGCCTTGCGGGCGATCGACCGATAACTGCTCGCGTATCGCGATATGCATTCCCATGTGCAGGAAAGGATTTGTTTCGCCCTGCTCGGGAGTCCACTCGCGCGCAAGCGCATCCGCGTTCTCTTCGAGCAGCGCGTGGTATTCGGGATGTTCCGCGATCACGCGCGCGATCAGGTCCTCAAGCGACGTGACGGGACGCCCGTCGCGGGCTTTCCGCCAGGCGTCGACGAACTGGCGGCGCAGATCCTCTCGATTGTTGCTGAACAGCATCATGACGTCCGTTATTCAAGGTGCCGGGATTATAAGGTGTCGAGCGCTCTGTCACGAAAGACCGGCGCCCATGGAAATACATTCCGCGTTGTCTTGTTGTTGCCGTTGTCAGGCCCAAGTTCGAACAGGAGCCACGGCACGACAGCCGTGACGGCACCAATAGTAAAGGAGGGTGTATGCGAAACCATCGACTGAAATCTCCTCTCGCCGTACCTCTGGCCATATCTATGGCGATAGCCATGACAATCGGTCTTGTCGGCTGCGGTGACGGCACATCCACTGACGAAACCCGCAGCGCGGAGAACAGCGCCGCGACGAGCGAGGAAAATCGTTCCGCCGAGGCGGAAACAGCGGCGACGGAGACTGAACGCAGTGCAACAGCCATGACGGAAAACCAGACGGGTGGTCCGATCGACGTGGTTGAATCACAGGAGTACGGCCGTTATATCGCGGACAGCGAAGGTCGTGCGGTGTATTTGCTGGAAGCGGACTCGCAAGGCCGCAGCACGTGTTATGACGAATGCGCCGACACTTGGCCGCCGCTTGAAGCCGAGCAGGAACAGATCCGCACGGTAAGCGCCGGTCAGCAGCAGAACATGCTTGGCACCATCGAGCGTGACGACGGCACGCTGCAGGTCACCTATAACGGCCATCCGCTGTATTACTACGAAAAGGATGACGGACCGAGCGAAGTGAGCGGCCAGGATGTGCAAGACGAGTGGGGCGAGTGGTATCTCGTCACGCCCGCCGGCGAAAAGCTGGAAGAAAGCAGTGAAGGCGCGTCGTACTGACACGCTGAGTTGATTCCGTTCCGCCGCTCCGGAAGCAATCCGGAGCGGTTTTTTGCTGTCGCCTTGAGCGCTTGTGCTCATCCCTCTAAGCTTGCGGTTCACCGCAACGCCCCTGGAGGTTCCCGATGCGCCGTTTTCTCATCACCGGTCTTGCCGCATGTTTTCTGTCTGTCGCGGCTCACGCGGCCGAAACACTTGTCGTGCCACCCCTCGAGCAGCCGGTGTTGCGCGAAATCGCGAACGACACTTCCGCGAAACGCATCGAAGACGATATCCGCAAGCTGGTGAGTTTCGGCACGCGACACACCTTGTCGGAAACCGAGTCCGACACGCGCGGCATCGGTGCCGCACGGCGCTGGATCAAGGCGGAGTTCGAGCGGATTTCCGAGGAGTGTGGCGGTTGTCTTGAAGTGAGTTTCATGAGCGGCACTGTGTCCGGTGAAAAACGTATTCCCGATCCCGTTGAAGTGGTGAGCGTGATTGCGATCCAGCGCGGTGTCAGCGATCCGGACCGCTACGTGATCATGAGCGGCGATATCGATTCGCGCATTTCCGATGTCATGAACTACACGGATGATTCGCCGGGCGCGAACGACAACGCCTCTGGCGTAGCAGGAACGCTCGAAGCGGCGCGTCTGCTGTCGAAACACAAGTTCAACGGTTCGATCATCTACGCGGCGCTCGCAGGTGAGGAACAGGGTCTGTTCGGCGGCAAGATTCTTGCCGAGCACGCGCAGGAAAACGACTGGCGCATCGAGGCGGTATTGAACAACGACATGATCGGGAATATCGCCGGCATCAACGGCGTCATCGACAACACCACCGCGCGCGTTTTCTCGGAAGGCACGCGCGTCACCGAAACGCCCGAAGAAGCGCGCCGCCGCCGCTTCACCGGCGGCGAAGTGGATTCACCATCGCGCAACCTCGCGCGCTACATCGATCGTATGGCGGATGAATACATCCGCAATCTCGACGTCATGATGATTTATCGCCTTGACCGTTTCGGTCGCGGCGGTCATCACCGGCCGTTCAACGATGTCGGCTATCCGGCCGTTCGCATCATGGAAACGAACGAGCATTATCATCGGCAGCATCAGGATCTGCGTACCGAGGACGGCATCGAATACGGCGACACCATCGACGGTGTTGATTTCAACTACGCCGCGAAACTCACCGCGCTGAACGCGGTAAGTCTTGCCGGCATGGCATGGGCGCCGCCACCGCCGTCGAACGTGGAAATCGAAGGCGCGGTGAGTCCTGACACCACGTTGCGCTGGACACGTCCCGCGAAAAAACAGGCGCCGGAGCTGGCCGGCTACAAGATCTACTGGCGCCTGACCACCGAACCGCAATGGACCAACAGTGTTTACGTCGGTGATGTCACGGAACACACGCTGAAGAATGTCGTGATCGACAATTATTTCTTCGGTGTCGCCGCTGTCTCGAAAGACGGTTTCGAAAGTCCGGTGGTGTTCCCGGGCGCGGCGGGCAGTTTCGGCGGTTACGGCAAGTAAGGTGCAAGAGGCGGGATCATGAGCGCCCACGAAATGCCGTGTCGGCAGTGCAAGGCGCCGGCCGCCTTCACTCCAGTCAGACAGAAGGAGCTTGCGCGCTTTCGCGAGTTCATGATTCTCGCCGCCGTGCTGTTCGTGATCGCGTTAGGGCTTTATCTGGCAGGCGTTTCAATATGGCCGTGGTGGGCGGCGGCTGCCGGTCTGTTCGTGCTGTCGCAAGCCTTGTTCAAGTGGCAGTTGAGTCGCTGGGTGATCTGTGACAACTGCGGCGCGCGTTACACGTACTACGGCATCATCCGACATCATTCACGATAGCTGCGCGCGGTTTCCTGTTCTCACGCGCAATGCGGGCACTGTTCACCTTCGCGATAATCCGCTGACTGCCGTTCGGCGTCATTGAGCGGCATGCCGCAGGCGCGGCACATCACATGCGTGCCGGGCGCAAGTCCGTGTTTCACGGCAACGCGTTCATCGAATACATAGCATTCGCCTTCCCACAGACTTTCTTCTTCAGGCACGGTTTCGAGATATTTGAGAATGCCGCCCTGCAGGTGAAAGACGTTCTCGAAACCCATCGATTTCAGCAGTGCAGTAGATTTCTCGCAGCGGATGCCGCCGGTGCAGAACATCGCAACCGAAGGTTTGTCCTTGAGCGTTTCCTGTTTCGCGACCCATTCGGGAAACTCGCGAAAACTTTTGGTACGCGGATTGATCGCGCCCCTGAACGTGCCGATCTTCACCTCGTAGTCATTGCGCGTATCGATCACCACCACATCCGGATCACTGATCAGCGCGTTCCATTGTTCGGGTGGCACGTGAGTGCCGGCGTTCTCGGCGGGATTCAGTTCATGCACGCCGATCGTGACGATCTCTTTCTTCAGCTTGACCTTCATGCGCTGGAAAGGCGCGCATTCGTGGAAGGATTCCTTGTGCTCGATATCGCGGAAGCGCTCGTCGACGCGAAGATAATCGAGCAGCGCGCCGATGTTCTCTCGTGTACCTGAAATCGTGCCGTTGATACCTTCATCAGCGAGCAGCACTGTGCCGCGCAGATCGAGCGCCTGGCATTTCTCGAGCAGGGGCTCGCGCAGCTCGGCGCAGTCCGGCAACGGCACGAACTTGTAGAGAGCGACGACGAGATACTTCTCGCTCATGGCGCGCAGTTCGGGTCCGGATTCGCAGGACGTTTAGACACCGGGTATTCGCACAGATCGGCGATCGGGCAGTGCCAGCACTCGGGCTTGCGCGCCTTGCAGATGTAGCGACCGTGCAGAATGAGCCAGTGATGTGCGTCCTTGAGGAATTCTTCCGGCACGAATTTCAATAATTTTCTTTCCACTTCGATCGGATTCCTGCCGGGCGCGATTTTCGTGCGGTTCGAGACGCGGAAGATATGCGTGTCCACCGCCATTGCCGATTCGCCGAACGCCGTGTTCAGAATCACGTTCGCGGTCTTGCGGCCGACACCGGGCAACGCTTCCAGTTCCTCGCGCGTACGTGGCACTTCGCCGCCATGTTTTTCCAGCAGCATCCCGCACAGTTTGATGATGTTCGCCGCCTTGTTGTTATAGAAATTCACGGTGCGAACGTAACGCTTCAGACCGTCGAGTCCGAGATCAAGAATGGCTTGCGGGGTGTTCGCGACGGGAAACAGTTTCGCTGTCGCCTTGTTGACGCCGATATCCGTCATCTGCGCGGACAATACGACCGCGACCAGCAGTTCGAACGGCGTGGAATATTCGAGTTCCGTTGTTGGTGCTGGGTTCGCCTCACGCAGGC
>OBJO01000354.1_pt1 | contig 21014 bp, 13 predicted proteins | sample 1481741 | NCBI WGS metagenome assembly OBJO01 (sample SAMN06140803, study PRJEB22556) | human gut metagenome | host: Homo sapiens | place: China: Beijing | collected 2014 | reverse complement strand
TCGTGCAACAGCCTCTTCATATTTTTGATAAACGCTAACTTACTGACATTGCCCTTATAGGGGAGCTGTCAGCTACAGCTGACTGAGAGGTTAAACCTCTCCGGCCCTTCGGGCCACCTCTCCTAACAGGAGAGGCGGGCCGCCCTCTGGGACGGCCCCTGCGAAGCCACGAGCCACGAACCACTAGCCACGAATTTTACATCTTGCTGTGGTCCATCTGGCCATTATTGTTATTCATCTGGCCATTCATTTGACCGTTCATCTGGTCGTGATTCATCTGGCTATGGTCCATCTGACTGTGGTCCATAGGCATATTGCCGTTCATCTGCATCTGCATGTTCTGTTTCGGCGGGACGTAGCCTGCGAGCTGCGGGTCGGCCATGCCGAAGAACATGGCTAAATGGGTGAACAAGACGAAGAGAATCATGAGAACGATGTGTTTCTTGATTTTTGCCGTTGTATCGAGGCCCTTAAAGATGATGCCCAATTCCTGCAAGAGGATGAGGACGGCCGGGATGACGCCCAGGACATAAGCCCAGATAGAAATGTAATCAATCGGGCCGCGCCACTGGATAGTCGGCACGTAGGATGTGACGATGTATACCGTAGCTACGATGAAGAAGACACCCAGGATGAGGCCGCAGACGTGGCTCAGGCTATCCCATTTTTCACTGCGGCTGTCCTTGTAGAGCAAGGAAAAAGCACCGGCAGCCAAAATCGTTTCGGCCAATACCATCGGCACGAGCATGAAGAGAATCAAGAACCAAGGTTCATGGAGCGATAAGAGTTCCATGTAGTGAGTCATTACCATGTTGTTTTCCCCCTTTGATTAGAACGGCTTACTGTTGAGCGCTATAGGCAGGGCAATCCTGACGGCCCTGACAACCGCGCTGGCCATCAGCCCGGCAGCCGCGGCGCGGTCCCTGGCAATAGCCATTTCCAGTATAGCAGTTATCCTGGTCATCATAGCAGGCACGCGGTCCCCGGCAATACCCGTTACCGTTGTCATAACACGTATAGCCCGGGCCGTAAGTCCCTGACGATGAACCATCTGAAGCAGCTGGTGTCGCTGCAAAGGCGGAAAAACCGGCAATCACTACGAGTGCAGCCAATCCGGCTAAGATTTTTTTCTTCATCACGAAAACCTCCTTTGTAGTACCCCTCTGTTTATGCTTCTACTATACCAGAGGGGTGCGAAAAAGATGTGGAGGAAATGTGAAGATAATGTGAAGATTTCCTTAGCCCAAGATGACGTTATCGATAAGACGGGTCTTGCCGATGCGGACGGCAATGGCCAAGAGGCTTTCCTGGTCGACGGTCTGAATCGGTTTCAAGGCCGGGAAGGAGAAGAGGTCGACATAGTCGATAGAAGCCATCGGTTCCGACTGGATTTCCTTGGTGACTATGGATTTCAGCGTTTCTACGTCCTTTTCGCCGCCTTCATATGCTGCCTTGGCTTTGCGCAGGCTGCGGGACAGTACCAGGGCCGCCTGTTTTTCTTCCGGCGACAAATAAGCATTGCGCGAGCTCCGGGCCAGACCGCTTTCTTCGCGGACGATGGGGACCATATTGATGTGGACCGGGATATTGAGGTCGCTGACGAAACGGCGGACGACGACGACCTGCTGGGCGTCTTTCTGACCGAAGAAAGCTTCATCGGCGCGGGTAATGTTCATCAATTTCGTGACGACCGTAGCGACGCCGCGGAAGTGAATCGGGCGCTGAGCCCCGCAGAGTTTATGGGTAATATCGCCGTCGACATTGACATACGTGCAGTAGCCTTCAGGATACATTTCCGACGGTTCCGGATGGAAGACGGCATCGACGCCGACGCTTTCCAATTTCTTGCAGTCTTCATCGAAGCGGCGCGGATAAGCATCATAGTCTTCGTTCGGACCGAACTGGGTCGGGTTGACGAAGACCGAAGCGATGACGACGTCACATTTAGCTTTGGCAGCCCGCATCAAGGTCAGATGACCTTCATGGAGAGCCCCCATGGTCGGGACCAGGCCGATGACCTTGCCAGCTTTTTTCTGTTCACCAGCAAATGCCTGCATTTCTTTGACAGTACGGAAAATTTTCATGATTGTAAGACTCCTTTGAAATATGAATTAATGAGTAGGAACACTCGATTTATCGACAGACAGGGCACGAGCCTTTTCTTCGGCTTTTTCATCGCGGCGCGAGAAGAAGTTAGCCACAATGGACCCGGAAATGTTGTGCCATACGCTGAAAATAGCGCCGGGGATAGCTGCTGCCGGATTGAAATATAAGACGGCCAAAGATGCGGCCATACCGGAATTCTGCATACCCACTTCAATGGCTACGGTCCGTGATTTACGCGAATCGAGACGGAACAATTTGGCCATACCGTAGCCCAGGGCCAAGCCAAAGACGTTGTGCAAGATGACGATAGCTGCCATGAGCAGGCCGACATCAAACAGGCGCGATGCACTGAGGGATACGACGCAGCCGACGAGGATGATGATCGTGACGACAGAAATGACAGGCATAGCCGGCAAAACCTTTTCAACGCCACGGGCGAAGAAATGATGGGCTGCCAGACCGAGCAGGACCGGTACCAGGACCATTTCCGCAATGGAAATCATCATGGATACGAAGGAAACGTGGATCCAGGCGCCTGCCAGGAACCAAGTCAGGGTCGGCGTCACGATAGGCGCCAGGAGCGTCGTCGACATGGTCATCGAGACAGACAAGGCGACGTCGCCTTTGGCCAGATAAGAGATGACATTCGATGCCGTCCCGCCCGGGCAGGTCCCGACGAGGATGACGCCAATGGCCAGTTCCGGCGGCAGGGCAAAGAGCCGTACCAAAGCCCAGGCTACGAAAGGCATGATGATGAACTGGGCGACGACGCCGATGAGGACTTCCCACGGCCGTTTGAAGACCGTTTTGAAATCCTGCACCGTCAAAGTCATGCCCATGCCGAACATGACGATCCCCAACAGCCAGCCGACATAAGGCTTGATCCACTGCAGGGTCTGAGGCCATACGGCACCGACAATCCCGATGAGGACGACGAAAATAGCCATGTTGTTTACTAGAAAATCACAACACTTTTTCAACCAAAAAACCTCCCTATTAGAATCTGGGGCAAAAGAAATAAAAAAACACCTTCCGGCACAGACCGAAAGGTGTCTAAGCGACAAACGTCCATACTGGCAGGTAAAATCGTGAAAAATCCCACTTATTTCACTACTGCCAACAAATGATGAGCCATCCTTTCTGTCTCGGTCTGAAGAAGATCCAAGCAGATAAAAAAACATCTTGAAAAATATCCGAAAAAAGTATAACTCACGATACGTGATGTTATCTTTTGCCTCGGCCGTATCATACCATATTTAGGAACGCGATGCAATGGCGTTTCTCAATCACATTAATATATCAGTAAACTGTATACGGAAATATAATGGGCAACAAATGCTTTTCCAGTGATACTGAATTCAGAAAAATAAAGCGATGTTTTAAGTCAAATCTTAATTTTTGCAGGATGATTACAGAGTAATAGCAATGTATTCGATATTGTATAAAAAAAAATCAGGGCCCATTCCGTTTATGCCAAAAAAAGTACATTTAATGTCATGGAGGAATTTTTAAACACCAACACGAGTTATAATACAGTTGCAAAAGGATGATTGTTCCCTTAACGCGAACAGAAAGGAGGTACCTATGTTGAGAATTGCCCTCTGCGATGATTTACAAGACCAATTGGAAATCATGAAAACAGCCGTACAGACTTATTACCAGAACAAAGCCTCGAATATCGAGATATACGCCTATAACAACGCCATGAACTTTGTAGACGCCGTGGAAGAAAGGAAAGACTTCGACATCATCTTATTGGATATCTGCATGCCCGGCCTGCTGGGAACCGATATCGCCCGTGAAATGAGAAAACAGAAAAGCCAAGCCGAAATCATCTTCCTGTCGACAAGTGACGAATTCGCCGTCGAAGCCTTCGACGTCCGGGCCGCCCATTACCTGACCAAGCCGTTTACACAAAAACAATTCGACCAGGCCATGGACCGGGTCATGGACGCGATTCGCCAGCGGCACAGCAAAAAGATTATCTTTCGCCTCGTCGGCGGCGGCATCCAGGTCGAAGAAGTCAACAATCTGCTCTTCGTCGAAAGTAACGGCCATGTCCAGCAAGTCCACACCCATGACGGCTCCATGCTGGAAACACGCCAATCCCTGTCAGCCCTGCTGCAGACCTTTGAATCCATCGTCCCCGGCCAGTTCGTCTCTCCCGGAAAAGGCTATATCGTCAACCAGTCTGCAATTCACATCATAAAGAGTGAGTACATCGAAGTGAAGGGGCACAAAATCCCCCTGGCCAAACGAAAATATCGCCAGTTCCAGGAAGATTATTTCAAATTCATTTTCCAAAAAGACGCATAAAAATCCCAAAAATTTCAGCATTTCTGGTACCTTTTATTTTTGTACGCAAAATTAAGGTCCCTGTCAAATCTTTATACAGAAAGGGTGCGATAATATGAATAAGATATTTAAAGTCATCTGGAGTAAATCAAGAAATTGCTACGTCGTAGCATCGGAATTAGCCAAAGGCCATACCAAGGCCTCCAGCACAGGCGATAAAACCAGACGCCTGGCCCTGGCCGCCATCACGGCCCTCATGCTCCTCCCAGTCGGAGGATATAGCTACGCGGCAAATACGGCGACGGTAACTGATACTAGTGGCAATCAGCAAACGGTTTATACCAAAGAAGGGATAGATAGCCTGCAGGAAGATATTAAAAAATTTAGTCAGCAAGTTCAAGACAGCCTCCTTTCGGTAGGAGACAATATTCAAGCGACGGATGGGGCATATGTTGATGCTTCTAACTCTGTGGGCCAGAACCTGAATGCGCTGGATACGCAGGTCAAGGCCAATGCTGATGCCATTAATGAAGAAGCACGTAAGCGCAAATATTCGGTTACCAATCTGGAAAATGCGGATAAACAGCTGCAGACCAATATTGATAATGAAGCTGCTGCCCGTGAAGCCGCCGATACTGAAATCAAGCAGTCTATGACGGACCAGAAGACCAGCACGGCCCTTCACATTTCCAGTAGTGGCAATCTGATTGTAGGTACTAAAGAAAACCAGACCGTCAAAGATATGAAAATCCGTGGAGAATTGACATCTGGAAGCATTTCTACCGGTGACATAACTTCTAGTGGCGATGTGACTGTAAAAGGCAAAATGGCTGCGGATGGCGTGACCGACGAGACTACCAAAGACGGCACCTATATTAAACAAAACAATACGGTAGGGAATAACCTGGTCAGCCTGGATAAGCAGGTAAAAGCCAATGCTGATGAGATTGCGAAAAAAGCCAACCAGACTGATTTGGATGCTATTAATACAGAAGTAGCTAAGAAAGCAAATCAGACTGACTTAGACGAAACCAACTCCAATCTGGCTAAAAAAGCGAATCAGACTGACTTAGATGCTACCAATACCAATCTGGCTAAGAAAGCGAATCAGACCGATTTGGATGAAACCAACGCAGAAGTAGCTAAAAAAGCAGACGCTTCCAATGTCTATACTAAGACAGAAACTGATTCAGCACTGTCAGCTAAAGCCAATGTAGCTGACGTTTATACGAAAACAGACGTGGATAATAAATTTACAACGGATAAGACTAGCACGGCCCTTCACATTTCCAGCAGTGGCGATTTGATTGTAGGCACTAAAGAAAATCAGACAGTCAAAAATATGGAAATCCGTGGGCAATTGACTTCCGGTTCGATTTCTACTGGTAATATAACTTCTAGTGGTGATGTATCGGTAGCAGGAAAAGTAGAAGCAGAAGCAGTTTATGATGATACAACAAAGACCGGAAACTATGTAGTCCAAACCAATAGTGTTGGGGCTAACCTTTCCGCTCTCGATACTCAGGTTAAATCCAATGCCGATGCCATTGCGGAAAAAGCCAATGCAGCTGACGTTTATACGAAGGCTGAAACGGATCAGAAAGTTGATGCAGCAAATACGTATACCTATCGGAAAGTAGCTGCAGAAGAAAAGGCCCGTGAAGCGGCAGATAACGAACTGAACGAACGCATTACGAACGAAGCCAATGCGATTCACGAAACCACGAATCAGCTGCAGAATGACCTGAATACGGAAACGGCTGCCCGTGAAGCTGCCGATAAGGCCCTCGACTCCCGGACTACGGCTCTGGAAGATAAGACCGAAGCCATCGCCTATGACAAGGATTCCAAGACGGTCATGGTGGACGGCAAGCTCACCGCTACCGAAGGCATCACCGATGGTACGACGCAGGATGGTCAGTATGTGAAGGCTGATAACTATGTGGGCCAGAACCTGAACGCTCTGGACCAGGGCCTGCAAGCAGAAACGACAGCCCGGGAAGCAGCAGATACCCAACTGGATGATAAGATTACGGCAGAAACTTCGGCCCGTGTGGCAGCGGATAAGAAACTGGTGGAAGCCGTCAACAGCGGCATCAGCCTGAGCGATGACAATGTTCTGCAAAAGAACACCACTACCATTGACGCCCAGGGCAACGTGACCACCTCCAAGACCGATGCCAATGAAATGATCCTGAATAAAGGCAAGGACAACCAGATCACCCTGAACGAAAATGGCATCAAGGTTGGCACCAACAGCAGTGTGATGGATAAAGACGGCGTCTATACCGGCGGCGATACCTATGATGCAGCCAAGGCAGCGTTGAAGTCCGACGGCAGCATCAAAGGCGCAGACGGAAAATTCACGGTCAACAGCGCGAATGGCACGGTCAACGTCAACGACCAGATTGAACTGAACGGTGCAACAGGTGTAGTCAAATCCAACGGCCTTAACGTTGGTGATGGTAACATGACCGTCAGCAATAATGGCAACATCAATACTGTTGGAACCCTGAGTGTAGCCGATGGTAACTTCAAAGTAAACGGCAACGGCGGCGTCAGCGCAGCCGGTGGCAAGACCACCCTGGCTTCCGACGGCTCTATCAAAGCAGCAGACGGAAAATTCATGGTCAACAGTAATGGCGGCGTGAAAGCAGCTGATGGCAAGATTACCCTGAGCTCCGACGGCAGCGTGAAAGCAGCCGATGGTAAATTCACGGTCAACAGCAATGGTGCTGTGAATGCAGCGGACGGAAAATTCACCGTTGACAGCAACGGTGCTGTAAAAGCAGCTAACGGTAATACTACCATTGACAGCAACGGCAATCTGAAGACGGCAGGCACCCTTAGCGCAGCCGACGGCTCCTTCAAGGTAGATTCCAACGGTAAGATTACTTCCACTGGCCTCGATGCTGGTAACGGCACGATTCAGACGACAGGTACGGTACAGGCTGGTGACGTCAAGACGGGTACATTGGAAACGACAGGTGACGCTACCATCGGCGGTAATCTGACGGTGGATAAGAATCTGACGGTTAATGGCGAATTTAATGCCAAGACCCTGTCCAGCAAACTGGATGAAAACAACTACACCACCATCAACGGCGGCAAGACCCAGTCCGTAAATCTGAAAATGGATACGGCAACGGGCGAAACTAAGGCCAGTGCTTCCACCTTCGATGAAACTGGCAGCAATACCTGGGCAAGGGACGATGATTCCATCGGCAAGAGCACTGTTACCGCCGACGGTATTAGCCAGAAACTTTCGAATACTGGCGATAACCCGACGGCGTATGCAGAATCCGCTATGAGCCAGGGTACGGACAACAAGTACACCATGACCGATACCGTAAAGGACGGGGACAAGACCAACGTGGCCTCCCAGTCTGCAACGGACTCCAGCAATGTGATTACTGATGAAAATAAAAATACTTCTACCTTCCGGCAAAAAGTGGACTCCATCCTCCAGGAAATCAATAACGCAGACAATACGAACTTCTCTTCTGTAGAACAGAAATTGGACAGCATCAACAGCAAAGTGACTGACGGGACCAACACCACTTCGGTGGAACAGGGAACGACAGATATTACCAATAAGGCGGAACAGGGAACCATTTCCAACATCGCCAAAGATCTGGTGAACACCGCCACCGGCGATATGACCAATACCGTAGGCGGCAAGATGCTGAACGATGTGACCGGCGACATGGAAAACAAGGTGGGCGGCGAAATGAAGACCACCGTAACTGGCAAGGTCACCGAAGACTACAAATCCGACCTGGATACCAAGGTAGGCGGCAACGAAATCCATGCGGTGACCGGAAACCAGACGGTTACTGTATCCAAAGACCGGACGGTCAATGTGAAGGGTACGGAAACAGAAAACTTCAATGCCCAGGTCACCAGCATCAAGACAGATCAAAAGACTTCTGTAGGCGGCAACCAGACCAATATCGTCGCCGGCAATCAGCAGAATACAGTAAGCGGAAGCAAGACGGAAACGGTCAAAGGCAGTGTCACGGAAAAATACGGCAGCCAGGCAACTACTATTGACGGTGACCAGAGCACCAACGTGGGCGGAAATCAGTCCAATGTGGTAGCAGGCAATCAGACCAATACCATCAGCGGCAGCAAGACGGAAAGCGTCAAAGGCGCTGTAACGGAAACCTATGGCAGCCAGAGCACTACGGTGAATGGTGACCAGAGCACGACTGTTAAGGGTAATCAGAGCAATACTGTTGAAGGGACTCTGACAGAAACGGTAACCGGCGATGTAATGGAAGACTACAAAGCTAACCTGAGCACCACAGTAGGCGGCAACCAGACCACGACGGTAACTGGTGACAGCAGCCTGACAGCGGAAAACATCAACAACACGGCTAGCAACAAGATCACCAACAAGGCTCTGGATGTGGAAACCGATGCTTCCAGCTCCATCGTGAATAAAGTTTCCAACGATGCCGGCTCCAACACTTCTACCCAGCTGTCCTACCAGACTAAGGAAGAAATGAGCCAGGCCGATGGCAAGACTGCTTCCTATCTCCGCGGTGCAGCAGAAGAAAAATCCCAGCTCACCGACGGGGACAAGAAGACCACCATCGACACCATTGCTGGTCAGACCAACACCAACATTACGGATGGGACCAATATTTCCAACAGCCTGCAGAAGGCGGACCAGGTTGCCTCCTCCGTAACGGACGGCACCAACACCACCGTTGTGAACCAGGATGCCACGAGCCTGGCCTCCTCCATCACTGACGGGACCAAGGCCAACAACACCAATAACACCGTAGACAAATCGGAACAGCTGATCAAAGCCAGCGATACCCAGTACAGCGCTACGTCTAAGACAGCTACTAAGATGGAAAATGCTCTGGTAAGCGGCAGCAGCGTCATCGACGTCATCAAGAACCTCGACGATGCAGGCAACCCGACTATCAGCAGCGCTGTAACGGATGGCACCAACACCACTGGCGTCACCCAGACGGCAAAAGATATCACCAACACGGCTAAGAACGGTACCATTGCCAATGATGCCAAGAACATTACCAACAAGGCTTCTGAAACCCTGAGCAACAGTGCCAAGAACATTACCAACACGACGACGGAAGATATGACCAATACCATTGGCAGGAATCTGACGACGACTGTTGGTGGCGATATGAGCACTGAAGTGACAGGCAACCAGAGCAATACTGTTGAAGGAACCCTGACGGAAACCGTAACTGGCAAGACCACGGAAAACTACAATGGCGGACTGGAAACCACCATTACAGGTGAAGAAAAACACACGGTCAACGGCACCCAGATCAATAATATCACTGGAAATCAGACCACCACGGTAACCGGTGACAGCAGCCTGAGCGCCAAGAACATCACCAATACCGCAACGGAAAAACTCAGTAATTCCGCAGCGGATATTGAAAACAATGCTTCCAACAGCATTCTGAATCAAGTAGGAGACAACACGTCCTGGAAGATGACCGATGGCCAGGTAGTCGAATCTATCAAAGGTACAGACGGTCAGACTAATACGACCACGACAACATCCGATAATACCTATCAGTCGGTCCAGAATGGCAACAATGTACTGGCCAAGAGAACGTCTTCGACCAATGACAATCTCAACATTACTGATGGCACCAATACGTACAGCAAGATTACGACTGCCACCAGCAACAAACAGACCGTTACGGATGGTACGGAAACGGCTTCCACCAATCTGACAAAATCTGCTTCCAACACGTATATCACTAATGGAACCCAGACAGTCACCAATCACATTGCCGCAGATACAACAAACACGGTAATGAATGAAGGAAGCAATGGCTCCAGACAAGAACAGACAGCTTCTCAGATTCTCAATCGGGTAACCGATGGAACGGATACCAGTGAAATGAAGCAGACCGCGTCTGAAGTAGCAACCAGCGCGAAGGACATTACCAATACCGCTTCTGAAAAGATTACCAACCAGATTGGCGATGGCTCTGCTGTGAAGAGTGAAATGACGGCAGATGGGATTACCAATACAGCAACAAAGATTACTAATATTACTGGCAATACAACGGTAACGAGTGATACAACTGGTACTACCTTTGAAAACACCGCGCATAGTACAGCTCTGACAGAAATGACAAAGCATGAATCCGGTGACTTCACGAAGACTACCATTTCCGGCAACACACTCACAACGGGTCAGGCTACGATGGATTATGCCGAAGTGATGAAGGACCTCGGTGTTCACGGCAATGCTACAGTCGATGGTGATACCAGTGTAGGCGGAAACCTCTCGGTAACAGGTACATCGACACTGACCGGCGACGTGACCATGAAGTCTAACGCTACGGTTGAAAAAGACTTGACTGTAAAAGGAACGACCACAACGGATAAACTTGTCGTCAACAACGGTGCAACAGTTACTGGTGGCACGACGACGGATACCCTGAATGTTACGGGCGAATCCACCTTCGGAGGCAAAGCAACCTTTAAGGATATCGTCACTATGGAAAAAGACCTCAGTGTCGGCGGCAACGCTACGGTTGCTGGCAGCATGACTGCTTCTTCCTACAAAGTCGGCGACAAGACTTACATCGATTCCAACGGCATCAACGCCAACAATCAGAAAGTGGTCAACGTCGCTCCGGGCTGGATTGCTGCTGACAGCACGGACGCCGTTAACGGCAGCCAGCTCTATCAGACCAATGAACGCGTCGCTAGCGTCGAAAATCGGGTAGACACGGTTGAAAACCGCGTCAGCAATCTGGACAGCCGCGTCGACAAAGTCGGGGCTAATGCAGCGGCACTGGCCAACCTGCATCCCCTCGAATTCGATGCTGATTCCAAGTGGAACATTGCAGCTGCCGTCGGCGGTTACAAAGGCGAAACGGCTACGGCTATCGGCGCCTTCTACCGGCCGAATGAAAACGTCATGGTTAATGTTTCGTCGTCCTTCGGAACAGGCGAAAACATGTATGGCGGCGGCATTTCCCTCCGCATCGGCCAGGGCGGCAACAAGGCAAGACGCAATGCCACGAACGGCTTAACAGAACGGGAAAAAGCCCAGCAGAAACAGATTGATTATCTCACCAGCCGCCTCGATGCCCTCCTTTCGGTCATCAATCCGAATATGTCCAAAGACTTCCCAGATGTCCCGGAAAACCACTGGGCCTATGAAGCCGTCAGCAAACTCGCTGGCAACGGCATCATCCAAGGCTACGAAGACGGTAAATACCACGGCGATCGTACGATGACCCGCTACGAAATGGCGGAAATCATCTACAACGCCCTCTCCAAAGGCGCCAAAGCCGAAAAGAAACTGGTCGAAGAATTCAAACCAGAACTCCAGGCCATGGCCGCACAGAAAAAAGCATAGATTGAAAAAAAGGGCTTGTCGCACGGCGACAAGCCCTTTTTTACGCTGTAGGGGTCGCCCGTGGGCGACCCGTTAGGAGTGTGGACGACTTTCTTAGCAAGACGATTGGGGAATCCTACAGCTCCTGATAGGAGAATTATTCAAATTTCCAACGGGCTTGCCACGTGCAAGCCCCTACGAAAACGCAGGCCGCCCTTGGGGACGGCCCCTGCGAACTGCGGCCTGCGTTTTCTTTCTCCTTGTATTTTTCCTCGTTTTAGCCTATAATAACGTTAATTATTGACATATCACGTTCCCATAGATGGAACTAAGGTTGCAAATTTTTAAATTTATAAGTCAAAGGAGGATGGAGAGAAAATGTCGATTCAATTGTGTATTGTCATCTTATACATTATTTTATTATTTGCCATTTCTTTCTATGTCAAACGCCGGGCCAGTCAGAACCCGACAGAGTATTTATTTGCAGGGCGACAGTTTTCTACGGGTCTGGTCGCCGTCAGTATCACCGGTATGGCCGTCGGCGCGGCTTCGACCGTCGGCGTCGCTGAAAGCGCGACGAAAATCGGCCTGGCTGCCGGCTGGTACAATGCGGCCTGGGCTATCGGCACCATTATCATGGGCTTCGTCGCTGCCGGCAAGTACCGTTCCCTGAACTGTACGACCATTCCGGAACTCTTTGAACGGAGTTACGATAAAAAAGCCCGCATCATCAGCGTCATCGGCCTGTCCCTGATCATGATCTGCATCACGTCCCTGCAGTACGTCGCCGGCGGTTCGATTTTACATGCCCTCATGCCGGATATTTTTTCCATGCACGCCGGTATGATCACCAGTGCTGTCGTCTTCGTCGGCATCACAGCCATTGGCGGTCTCTGGTCTTCCGGTTTATCCAATGTCCTCAGCGTTACCGTCATTTATCTCGGCATCCTCTATTCTCTCATCCGCATCTTAATCCGTGACGGTGGTATCAGCGGTATCAACGCAGCCCTGCCGGCAGCGGATTTCAATTGGTTCTCGCCCATGGGCGGCCTGTCCTTTGCCGTACTCCTGGGCTGGATTATCGTCATGACGACCCAGGCCATCACGGCTCAGGGGCCGGTCCAGATTGCCTGCGGCGCCAAAAATGCCAAGTCAGCCCGCAGGGGCTTCATCCTCGGCGGCCTGCTCATCTTCCCGGTCGGCTTCTTGTCGGCTATCCTCGGCCTGGCTGCCAAAGCCCAGTTCCCGGGCATCAACCCGACTATGGCTCTGCCGCAGATCATCATGAGCCTCGATCCCTTTTCGTCTGGGATGACCCTGGCTGCCCTCTGGGCGGCCGATGTATCGACGGCCTGCACCATTCTCCTCGGCGCCGGTACCCTCATCTCTCAGGACATTTTTAAACGTTTTATCAAACCGGATATTTCCGAAGCAAGCTACGTCAAGGCCAACCGTCTGATCATCCTTATCATCGGTGTCGGTACACTGTGGCTGGCTTTCAATGCTGTCGGCATCGTCAAAGTCATGCTCATAGGTTTGAGTCTGACAACAGCTTTCACGCTGGTCTTCTTGTGCACCATGTTCTGCCCGTCCCTGTGCCGCAAGAATACGGCTTTTTGGACGACATTGGTCGGCATCATCGGCCTCTTCGCCTGGCAGCTCTGCCCGCAGATTCGCTTCCTGCCCCATGTCATCTATTTTGAATGGATCATCTGCATCATCACCCTCCTCGTCGTCCGCCTCATCGATAAGACACCTATCAAGATGCCGGAGTTGAAGGATTAGCAGCAAGCAGTCAGCTGCTTGCTGCTCGTAGGGGCCGTCCTGTCAAGGCGGCCCGCTTGTGGGAATCCCGTTAAATCGTGGCTAGTGGCTAGTGGCTAGTGGTTAGGAGCTCGCAGCCTGTAGGCTGCATCGTAGGGGTCGTCCTGTGAAGGCGGCCCGCTTCGGGAGAAGATTCGTACATCCCCAGGAGCGGGCGCCCCACGTGGTCGCCCTTACGAATCATGAATCACGAACAACGATAAAGGGCTTGTCGCTTGCGACAAGCCCTTTACTTTTTCCCGTAAGATGGTATAATAATAAACATAAATTTATTTTTATTCAATTTCTGGAGGGGATTGTATGGATACGAAAAAATTAGGTGCTGCTTTGCTTACAGGCGTATTGGCCGCTTCGATGCTGGCCGGCTGCGGCAGTGACAAGAAAGATGCTGCCAACGATACGAAGAGACCGCTTCGCGTCGCTACCAATGCGACGTTTGTTCCTTTTGAATTCAAGGATAACGACCAATCGACGGAATATAAAGGCTTTGAAATGGATCTGGTCCGCGCCGTAGCCAAAGAAATGGGCCGTGATGTCGAGTTCAACAACATCGCTTTTTCCGGTATCATCCCCATCATCCAGCAGGGTGACATGGATATCGCCGCTACGGGCATGACCGTCACCAAGGAACGGGCTCAGAAAGTCGCCTTTGCCGCTCCGTTCTACGAATCGAAACTGGTCATCTTGACGCCGAAAAACAGCGGAATCCATTCCGTAGCCGACCTGCAGGGCAAGCAGATTGCCGTCCAGATTGGCACGACCGGGGCTAAATATGCCGAAGAACAGGGCTATACGATCAAACAGTTCGACAATAACTCCGAATCCATCATGGAACTCCAGGTCGGCGGCTCGCCGGCAGCCATCATCGACAAACCGGTTGCCGATTACTTCCTGACCCAGGACGGCAAAGATAAATTCGACGTCATCGACATCCCCGACACGAAGCCGGAATACCTGGCCTTCGCCATCAACAAAGACAACAAAGAATTGTTGAAACAAGTTAACGACGCCATGGCCAAACTGAAAGAATCGGGCGAATTCCAAAAAATCTACAAGAAATGGTTCAACACCGATATGCCTAACCTCCCGACCAGCTCGGAAGAAGTGCTGAAATAATAAAAAAGCGCTGTCACATGAAGACAGCGCTTTTTTAGTTTTAAGTTTGCAGTTTGTAGTTTTTAGTGAGTGGTTAAAAACATAAAACCATCTTCTACAAACTACAAACTTTCAACTACAAACTCTTTACTTGCTCAAATCAAGAGAGCGTACTTTTTCACGGAGCGGCAGGACCGACGGTGGGCTGACGGAGAGTTCGTCTACGCCCATGCGCAGGAACGTTTCGGTCAGTGTCAGGTCTGCACCGAGTTCGCCGCAGATGCCGACCCAGATGCCGGCTTTATGGCCGTTTTCGATGGTCATCTGGATGAGTTTGAGGACAGCCGGATGATGGGGATCGAAGAAGGCATCGAGCTTGGTCTGCTGACGGTCGATAGCCAGGGTGTACTGGGTCAAGTCGTTGGAACCGATACTGAAGAAGTCGACTTCTTTAGCCAGTTCTTCACTCATGACGGCAGCCGCCGGCGTTTCGACCATGATGCCGATTTCCATATCTTTATCGTAGGCAATGCCTTTTTCATCCAATTCCTGACGGACTTCGTTGAGGATTTCTTTGCACCGCTGTACTTCCCAGACGGAAATGATCATCGGGAACATGATGGCGATCTTGCCATAAGCCGAAGCGCGCAGGAGAGCGCGGAGCTGCGTCTTGAAGAGGTCGACGCGGGTCAGGCAGATGCGGATAGCCCGCATGCCCATGGCCGGGTTTTCTTCCGGGTCGAGCTGGAAGTAGTCGACTTTCTTGTCGGCGCCGATATCCAGGGTACGGATGACGACGGTCTTGCCCTGCAGGGCTTCAGCAGCCTGTTTATAGGCTTCGAACTGCTGGTCTTCCGTCGGATAATCGCTGCTTTCGAGATACAGGAATTCACTGCGGAAGAGACCGATGCCTTCGGCGTCGTTGGCCAGGACCTGCGGCAGGTTGCCGGGATTGCCGATATTGGCATAGAGGTTGATCTTCTTGCCATCTTTGGTAACCGTCGGGACGCCGCGTACCTGTTCCAGAGCAGCTACGCGAAGTTCTTCTTCCTTCTGTTTCTGCTTCATGGCCGCCATGGTTTCTTCATCGGGATTGATGTAGACCGTACCCGTCGTGCCATCGATGATGGCCGTCATGTTGTCGACGTCGTTGTGGAGCTGTGTGCCCGTGCTGACGACGGCAGCGATGCCCAGGGTGCGGGCCAGGATGGCCGTATGCGAGTTCGTGCTGCCTGCTGACGTAACAAAGCCGAGAATCTTATCCGTATCGAGCTGTAACGTTTCGCTGGGAGCCAGGTCATCAGCTGCGATGATGACGTGGTCATAATTGCTGAAGTCGATTCCCGGGCCGCCGCAGAGCTGCTGTTCTACACGGCGGGAGATGTCGAGGACGTCGGCTGCGCGGGCCTGCATATAAGCATCTTCCATGGAACGGAACATTTCAGCAAATTCCTGAGCCGTCTGGTCGACAGCGGCTTCAGCATTCATTTTTTCATCGCGGATCTTGGTTTCAATACCTTCGATATAGTCATCGTCATCAAGCATCATCTGATGAACTTCAAAGACAGCGGCTTGTTCTTCACCAACTTTGTCTACAGCCTTGACATACAAGTCCTTGAGCTGGCCGATAGCTTCTTCGCGGGCTTTCTGGAAACGCGCGATTTCGGCATCGACATCTTCGATTGGCCGTACGGCCGTAGAAATCGTATTACGATGGAACAGTGCCAGCGGTCCGATGCTGATACCGGAGAAGACACTTTTACCTTTTAACGTCAGCATGTACTTTCCCCCTCAAAGAATTTAGAAGTTTTCTTTCAAGAAGGCTTCTACAGCACTGGCTGCCTGTTCTTCGTCTGCGCCTTCTACCTGTACTTTAATCGTTTCGCCCTGTTTTACGCCGAGAGCCATGACGGTGAAAATCTTTTTCAAATCGCCTTTGCGGGCTCCTTTGAACACGCTGATATTGGATTCAAATTTTTTAGCTTCTTTGACCAAAAGGCCAGCCGGACGAGCGTGAATACCCTGGGGATCAGTAACAACAAATTCAAATTCTTTCATGACAAATTCCTCCTTTTAGGAAATATAGAAATAGTGAGACAAAGCTATATTATATAGTGTATACGATTTATAAAGATAAGGCAATTATTCTTGCGAACGTTTTTTGCGGAAAATGCCGAGCAGGATAGCTGCGACGATGACGCCGGCCACTAAGGCGACGATGTACATAGGCCAGTTGGTGATGACACCGAAGACGAAGATACCGCCGTGAGGAGCCGGAAGGGCGCAGTTGAAGAGCATCGACAAGGCACCGGCGACAGCGGCGCCGATAGCGCAGGGCGGGATGACGTGGACCGGGTCCGATGCGGCAAAAGGAATGGCCCCTTCGGTGATGAAGGACAGGCCCATGATGAAGTTGGTAATCGTCGACTGGCGTTCTTTCGGTGTGAATTTGCCTTTAAAGATGAGCATAGCCAGGGCGATAGCCAGAGGCGGAACCATGCCGCCGACCATGACCGAAGCCATGATGCCCGAGCTGACAGCCTGACCGCTGGCACTCATGAGCGAGGCCGTACCGAAGACGTAAGCGGCTTTGTTGATCGGACCGCCGAAGTCGATGGACATCATGCCACCGAGGATGAAGCCGAGGACGATACGGCTCGATGTGGTCATGCTGTTGAGGACGTCGAAGAGCCACGTATTGAAAACAGACGTCGGCGGATTGATGATATAAGTCATGATGACGCCGATGAGGACCAGGCCGAGGACCGGATAGAAGAGGATGGACTTCGTGCCGTCCAGCGCTTCCGGCAGATGGGCCAGGGCTTTTTTCAGGAAAATGATGAGATAGCCTGCGATGAAGCCGGCAAAGAGGGCGCCGAAGAAACCGGAACCGCCTGTCGTTGCCAGGAAACCGCCGACGATACCGGGCATGAGAGCCGGCCGTTCACCGATACTCATGGCGATATAGCCTGCCAGGATAGGCATCATCATGCTGAAGGACAGGCCGCCGACATTTTTCAGGAAAGCAGCCAGCGGCGTGCCGCTGCCGAAGTTGGCCGTACCGGCGTTATCCATGTCGCAGAGGAAAGCCAGGGCGATGAGAATCCCGCCGCCAATGACGAAGGGCAGCATATGGGATACGCCGTTCATCAAGTGTTTATAAATCTGACGGCCGACGCTTTCTTTTTCAGCGCTTTCGACATCGACGGCTTCCGACGACGATTCATTGCCCTGATAAATGGGGGCTTTGCCGTCGAGGACGGTCTGGATGAGTTCTTCCGGGATCTTGATGCCGTTGGCGACTTTCGTGAAGATGACCGGTTTGCCGGCAAAACGCTGGACCGGTACGTCTTTATCGCAGGCGACGATGACGCCGACAGCGCGATCGATATCGGCCTGGGTCAAGTGGTTCTTGACACCGCCGGAACCATTCGTTTCGATTTTGATGTCGACGCCCATGGCAGCGGCTTTGTTTTCCAGGGCTTCTGCTGCCATGTAGGTGTGGGCAATGCCCGTCGGGCAGGCTGTGACGCCGATGACGTAGGGACGATCCGACGGAGCGGCCGTTTCCGTTTCAGCCGGTGCTTCTTCGGCAGCGGCTTCAGCGGCAGCTTCTGCTTCTTCAGCTGCGACCTGTTCGGCTTCGGCCTTGTCGATGATAGCCAGGTATTCTTCCGGCGTCTGGGCCTTCATCAGGTTGTCGCGGAAATCGTCGTCCATGAGCATACGGCTCAGACGGCTCAAGACTTCCAGATGAACGTTGGCACCGCCAGCCGGAGCGGCGATGAGGAAGAACAAGTGAGCTGGTTCGTCGTCGAGGCTTTCGTAGTCGACGCCGTCGCGGACGATCATCGAAGCCAGGCCCGGTTCGTTGACGGCTTCCGTCTTGGCGTGGGGAATGGCGATGCCTTCGCCGATACCCGTACTGCCTTCTTGTTCACGGGCGAGGACGCGCTGCTTGTACAGCTCTTTGTCGTTCAGGTTGCCGCCGGCGGCCATGAGGTCGACCAGGTGGTCGATGGCAGCGGCCTTGTCGGCTACAGACGCATTGAGGTCGATGCTCTGTTTCTTGAGTAAATCTACAATACGCATTATTTCTCTCCTTCTCTTCTCAACTCTCTACACAAAAATGCGTGTTTCTTTATAAGGTAGCGTATACTTCCTTGATATCGTCTTCCGTAGCCAGCCATTCATGGAAGGCCGATGCACTGCCGGCGCTGATGCCCATTTTCAAGGCTTCCTGGAGGTCGCCCTTGGACGCTTCGAAACCGGCCAGGAACCCAGCGACCATGCTGTCGCCGGCACCGACGGAGTTGACCAGCGTGCCTTTCGGGGACTGGCGGCGGTAGACCTGGCCGTCTTCGCCGAGGAGCAGGGCGCCGTCACCGCCGAGAGATACGAGGACGTTGCGGGCCCCCATGGCCTGGAGCTGTTTGGCGCAGACGATGATTTCTTCATCCGTATGGAGGTCGACGCTGAACAATTCGCCTAATTCAAAGTTATTCGGTTTGATGAGGAACGGTCTATATTTGATGACATTCTTCAAAAGGTCGCCTGTGGCATCGACGACGACGCGGATATCGCGGTCCTGGAGGCGTTTGAGAATCTGTTCGTAAATATCATCGGGAATATCGCTGGGGATGCTGCCGGCCAGTACCAGGGTGTCACCGGCTTTGAGGGTATCGATCTGAGCCAGCAGGGCTTGCAGTTTTTCTTCGGGAATATGCGGTCCCATGCCATTGACAGCCGTTTCATCATCGGCGCTGACTTTGAGGTTGATGCGCGAGCAGCCTTCGTCGAGGGTGATGAAATCCGTATCGCCGCCGTTGATTTTGGCCAGGCGTTCAATTTCCCGGCCTGTGAAACCGGCGACGAAACCGAGCATCTTAGAAGGAATATGAAGGTTTCCCAGGACGAGGGACACGTTGATGCCTTTGCCGCCGGGATAGATCATTTCCTGTTCGGCCCGGTTGATGTCACCGGCCGTGAAGGTCTTCATGTGGACGACATAGTCTAAGGATGGATTGAACGTAACTGTATAAATCACAGGATATGCACCTCCGTAATCTGCTGATAAGGCCGGTAATCAACGTGTTCACCATCTTTGGCCGTAATCAGCGTAACCATTGATAAGTCTGCAAATGTAATGTGCGAAGATAAACCGAATTTACTGGAATCGGCCAGGACGAAGCAGTCCAGGCACTGGCCTACAGCAGCACGCTTGCAGACAGCTTCCTCGTCATCCGGCGTCGTACAGCCGGAATGGGGAGCGATTCCATTGGCTCCGAAGAAGCCCTTGGTGAAATGATAGCGGCCGATCATATCCCGCATATCACTGCCGACAATGGCTTCCGTATCGCCTTTGACCCGTCCGGGCAGGATGTAGACGCGGCTGCCGCTGCGCCCCAGTTTCTGGGCCAGCGGGATGCTGTTGGTCACGAAGGTCGCTTCAGATCCGGCCAGGAAATCGGCCATCTGTTCCGTCGTCGAACCGGCGTCGAGATAGACGAAGTCATCTTTCTTGATCAGGCTGGCTGCATACTGGGCGATGCGGCGTTTATCGCTCATATGAATGGAATACTTGTCCTGCAGATTTTCCATATCCGCTTCATATGAAGAATCATCGCGCAGCGTCGTGGCGCCGCCATGGACGCGGCGCAGGCGGCCTTCCCGGTCCAGCGTGAGTAAATCCCGACGGACCGTCGATTCGGAAATGTTCAGAAAACTCACTAAGTCCTGAACCGAAACGGCCCCACTCGTATTGACAAGACGCATGATCTTTTCATGTCTTTCTTCTGTCAACATCGTATCACTTCCCTTTTTATCCTCCTTTGGCCTCATTATACCGTTATATTCAATCATTTTCAATCAAATTTATTCATTATAATCAAAAAGCAATCATTTTCGTTCATCTATGCGTCCAACTCATTAAGTGATTTTATTCACATATGTAGGGACTCGCACGTGGCGAGCCCGCAGGCCGCCGCATGAGCGACAGCCCCTTTAAGTGGTTAGTGGCTAGCAGTTAGTGGTTAGCAGATGGCTTTAAATTTAAAATCATCTCTACAAACTACAAACACCGTACTACAAACCATAAAGAAAAAGGACGGCACATGATGGCAGAAACCTTCATGAGACAGCCCTGCAGTTCGCAGGCCGCAAAACCATGCCACATATATCAGTTAAGTATATCTTCCATTGTTCGCGGCAGGCCGCCCAAGGCTCCCTTTATAGGGCAATGTCAGTAAGTTTAGAAAAACAAATAAAAGACCGTCACGGATATGTGGTGGTCTTTTTGTATGTGATTTATCAAGGTCCTTCATTCCTCTCGGACTTAGTTTGC
>OBJO01000352.1_pt1 | contig 21029 bp, 21 predicted proteins | sample 1481741 | NCBI WGS metagenome assembly OBJO01 (sample SAMN06140803, study PRJEB22556) | human gut metagenome | host: Homo sapiens | place: China: Beijing | collected 2014 | reverse complement strand
CCCGCGGCACGCTCGGCATGGCGGCCGCGCCCGAGCTCACCGGCGCGCCGGAGCTGGCGGGCGATCTCGTGCTCGCGCTGTCGCGCACGGCGCTCGACCTCGTCGGCCATCACCTGGTGGCGTCGGGCGGGCTGTGTCTCGGCGTCGGGCCGGAGACCGCCGAGCAGCTCACGCTCGGCGCGATCGGCGTCGTCGTGCCGTCGCTGGCCGAGCTCGGACCGAGCGACGCCCCGGTGCTGCTGGTGCTGCGGCCGCTAGCGCCCCTCGTCTCGTCAATCGGCGACGGCTCGGCGCAAACCCCATGGGTCAACCTGCGGGCACGCGAGCTGGCCATCGATCTCTACGCCTTCGTCTTCGAGCGCTACGTGCGCGCGTTCACGATCGTCATCGACCTGAACCTCGGCATCAACTTCGAGGTCATGGTCGACGATCAGGGGCGCACCGCGCTGTTGCCCGTGCTCGAGGGGCTCGACGCCGAGCAGCTCGCGCTCACGGTGGTCAACGCCGAGTTTCTGCGCGAGCAGGCGGCGACGCTCGAGCAGGCGCTGCCCGCGCTGCTCGCGCTCGTGTTGCCTGGAGTGGCCGACGCGTTCGATCCGATCGCGCTGCCCGAGATCGAGCAGTTCAGCCTCGACAACCTCCGGTTCTCCAAGATCGTCACGGCCGAGGACGAGCTCTTGGCCGTCTCGGCGGACATGGTCCGCCCGATGATGCGTCGGTCGCGCCACGTCCCACCGCCGATTCGCGTCGCCGCCGCCGAGCCGGGCGCGGTCACGCTCGCGTTGCCCACCGAGGACGCCCGCGGGCGGCTCGAGTGGCAGTGGCGCATTGGCGGTGGGCCGTGGCGCCCGTTTGGCACCGATCCGGTAGTGCGCGATCCAGTGCTGCGCCTGCCGGGCGAGCACCTCGTCGAGGTCCGCACGCGCGCGATCGACCGCTTCCGAACGATCGATTCGACGCCGGCGGCGCTGATCGCCGACATCCGGACCGCGCCGGCCGGCGCGCCTCCCGCCGCCGGTGGCTGCGCCGTCACCCCCGACGGCGACTCATTGCCACCGCTGTTCTCGATCGCGCTCATCCTGGCGATCGCCGCGATCCGGGCACGCCGCCTGCACACGCCGTCGTCGAGCTGACGACCGATCGACGATTTGGGCGAGAGTTGGGCGGCAATCGCCCCGCGCGTGCGCGGGCGCGCGTGGCAATCCGAACCAGTGTGGCAAAGTGCCGCACACGACGGGGCGGTAGATGAAGCTAGCGGCGAAGACGACCCTGGCCTTGGTGGCGGTGATTTGCGCGGTGCTGATGGTCTACGGGCGCTACGAGGTCGAGCGCCAGACCGCGCAGCTCGAGGCGGAGATCGAGCAGGCACAGCGCGCCCTCGGGCGGCTGTTCCGGCCGACCATCGCGCGCGCCTGGCGCACCGACGGCCAGATGACCGCGATGTATCTAATCGAGTACACCAAGCAATCGCTGCAGGAACAGAACCTCGAATCGCGGCTCGACCTGCGCTGGGTCTGGCTCGACGAGGCGCAAGGCGAGACCGATGCCCACCGCCCCGCCCTGCCGCTGGCCGCGCTCGACGGCGTGCGCGCCGGGGAAGAGCTCACGCGAACACACGTCGGCCCGAGCGGTGACGACCGCATGTACACGTACGTCCCGCTGTCGGTCGGCATCGACGGTGAGCGCCCGGGCGCGCTCGAGGTCTCCGGCTCGCTGGCGCCGCTGCGCGAGTTCACCGCGCGCACGCGCCGCGATATCCTGGCGACGATCGCTGCGCTCGTCGCGACCTGTGCGGTGCTCACGCTCGCCGTCGGCGCGTGGTTCGTCGCCCGGCCGGTGCGCCGCCTCGTCGGCGCGGCGCGGAGGATCGGCGGCGGCGATCTCGACACGCGCGTGCGGCTGCGCCAACGCGACGAGCTGGGCACCCTCGCGCGCGAAATGAACGGCATGGTCGCGCAACTCGCCCAGTCGCGCGAACGCGCCGAAACGGAGCATCAGGGCAAGCTGCTCGCGCTTCGGCAGATGCGCCACGCCGACCGGCTCGCCACCGTCGGCAAGCTGGCGTCGGGCATCGCCCACGAGCTCGGCACGCCGCTGGCTGTGGTGAGCGGGCGCGCCAGGCTGGTGGCCGACGGTACCGTCACCGGCGACGAGGCGGCGCACTACGCGGGCAGCATCGCGCGTCAGGCCGACCGGATGACCCACATCATCCGCCAGCTGCTCGACTTCGCGCGGCGCCGCCCGGTCACGATGTCTCCCAAAGACCTGCGACCGATCGTCCGGCAGACGGTGGAGCTTCTGCAGCCGCTGGCCGACAAGCGCCGCGTCGCGCTCGTCGCCGAGCTTCCCGCCGACCCGATCCGCGCCAACGTCGATGGCTCACAGCTGTCGCAGGTGCTGTCGAACCTGATCGTCAACGCGACGCAGGCGATGCCGGACGGCGGCCACGTGCGCCTCGGGGTGACTCTCGAGGAGGTGACCCCGCCGGTCGATGTCGCAGCCCCGACCGGTCAGTACGCGTGTTGCTACGTCGAGGACGAGGGCTGCGGCATCCCCGACGAGATCGTCAGCCGCATCTTCGAGCCGTTTTTCACCACCAAGTCCGTTGGCGAGGGCACCGGGCTCGGCCTGTCGGTGTCCTACGGCATCGTGAAAGACCACGGCGGCTGGATCGACGTCGCCAGCGAGCCCGGGCGCGGGACGCGATTTTCGATCTACCTGCCGCGCAGCGCCGACTGACGCGGGCGGAAAAGGGGGGCCGGGCCACCGGGCTCGCCACGGTCTACCCGCAGGGGGGTGCGGTTCGCGGGTGGGGAGTGCAGGGACAGCATGGCGAGATGCCTCAGGTGACCCGGCCGGAAATCGTTCGCGCCAACACATCGCACAGGAGCGAGACGGTGAACGGCTTGTCGAGCACGACGCGCGCACCGAGCTGTGCCGCGTGCGCATGCGTCTCCGCGTCGCCAAATGCGGTCATCAGCACGATGGGAATCTTCGAACGCACGCGGGACAGGGCTTCGGCGACCTCCATGCCCGAGGCCCCCGGCATGCAGATGTCGGTCACGATCACCGCGGGTTTGCGGTACTGGGTGAGCATGATCGTCCCGAGCATCTGCACGAGCTCGCGGCCGTCACTCGCCTCGTCGACCTCGTAGCCGGCCCGCCGAAGCTCCGCCGCGAGCAACGCGCGAAAGTCTGCGTCGTCCTCGGCCAGTAGCACGCGGGCGGTGTCCTCCGCGTCATGCCCCGTTGCGCTCGTCATGCACCGGGAGAAGGTGCACGCCTCGTGCCGTTTCAGTGGGAAGTGAGCAGCTTCACCAACTCTGCGACGTCTGTGACCGGCGGTGAGCAGCTCTGCCCGCGACACACGAACGCCTGCGCCCGCCCATCGGCGGCGGCCTGCTTGCCCGCGAGGATCGACTCGGCCGCCCACGGCCCCGCGATCATGCGCGTGGGCGCGTACGCCGCGCGCGCTGCCTCGAGCAGCAGCTCACGCCCCTCCCCCTCGGTGACCACGAGCTCTGTGCCGTGCAGGTACAAATCGGCCGCGGCGACGAGCGTCGATGACGCCACCGGGTTGATCTCCTGCGTGCGCCGGCCGAGGTAGGCCTCCGCAATGTCGAGAGATCGCACGTCGCCGGCCATCAAACCGCGCCGCAGCAGCGCCAACAACGCCACACCTGCGCCGCTGGGGATCGCCCCGTCGTGATGCGACTCGGGCCGGTGCACGAGCGTCTCATCGGCGTCGCGCGGCGTCATGTAGAACACGCCAATGCCGCCGTCCTCCTCGTAGAAGCGGTCGACCACGGCATCGAGCAACGCCGAGCCGCGCTGCCAGTGCGCCTCGTCACCCGTCGCCTCGGCCAATTGCATGAACGCCAGCGCCGCGAACGCGTAGTCGTCGACGGTGCCGTCGAGCGACGTCTTACCGTTTTTGTACACGCGCCAGATGCGCGTGCCACCACCTGCCTCGTGCAGCATCGTCTCAGCGAGGAAGTTCGCCACGCGCAGTGCGAGCGCCAGCGCGGCGTCCTGGCCGGTCGCCTCCCAGGCCCGCACCAGCCCGATGATCGCCAGCGCGTTCCACCCGGCCAGCACCTTGGTGTCCGTCTCGGGGTGGACGCGGCGGTCCCGCACGGCGAACAGCTTGCGCCGCAACGCCGCGAGGGCGCGCTCCTCGTCGTCGGTTCCGCGCGGCGTCACGCGCGACAACACCGTGGCGCCGTGCTCGAAGTTGCCATTGGGCGTGACACCGTAGTCACGGCAAAACTGCCTCGCGTCATCTTCGCCCAGCACCTCGACGATTTGCTCGGGCGTCCACACGTAGTAGCGGCCCTCTTCGCCCTCGGAGTCGGCGTCCTGGCTGGCGTACAGCCCGCCGGAGGCGTCGAGCATCTCGCGCTCGAGCCAGCCGATCGTCTCCTCGATGACTTCGGCGTACGTCGGCTCATTGGTCATCGCAAACGCGTCGCCGTAGATCGACAGCAGCTGCGCGTTGTCGTACAGCATCTTCTCGAAGTGGGGCACCAGCCACTCGGCGTCGACCGAGTAGCGCGCGAAGCCGCCGCCGAGGTGATCGTAGATGCCGCCGCGCGCCATCGACATCGCCCAGGCCAGGTACGCCTCGCGCGCCGCCTCGCCCTGCCGCATCCGCCCCGCGCGGGCGAGCAGCTCGTGGGTCGAGCTCGAGGGGAACTTGGGCGCGCCGCCAAAGCCGCCGTGCACCGCGTCGCAGCGCTGCGCGATCCACGCCCCGACCTGCACCAGCATGTCGTCCGACAGCGCGGCGATGGAGCCGCCCTCCTTGCCGCGATAGTGCTCGTCGATCTTCTGCAGCCCCTCGAGGATGGCCGCCGTGTTGTGGTCGACCTTGTCGCGCTCTTCCTCGTACAGCCGCGCCATGATCTTGAGCAGCCGCGGAAACCCGGGCCGGCCGAACTTGTCCGTGGGCGGAAAGTACGTGCCCAAAAAGTACGGCTTGCCGTCGGGCGTGCAAAACGCCGACAGCGGCCAACCGCCGCCCTGCCCCATGACCTGGATCGCCGTCATGTAGACCTGATCGACGTCCGGCCGCTCCTCCCGATCGACCTTTACGTTGACGAACAGCTCGTTCATCAGCTCGGCCGTCGCGTCGTCCTCGAACGACTCGTGCGCCATCACGTGGCACCAGTGGCACGCCGCGTAGCCAATCGACACGAACACCGGCTTGTTCTCGGCCTTCGCCTTGTCGAATGCCTCTTGTCCCCACGGATACCAATCCACCGGATTGTCCGCGTGCTGGAGCAGATACGGCGAGCTCTCCTGGGCCAAACGGTTGGACATGACCCCAAAGGCGTACCACCCGCCTCCCTACAACCCAAGCGGGAGCGGGGGACTACGTCCGTGCGTGCCGACCCGAACGCGAGCCCGCCGACACGACAGATGACGCGGCGCGCAGGGCGAGGGCTCCACCGAGCCGGTCTCAGCCGCCGGTTGATGCGCCTACGCTGGCTTTGTCGCGACGATGAACGCTGTGTGGGGCGCGGGCTGCCACTGGTGGTCGATCTCGAAGCCGGCGTCCTTCAGGCTGGTCACGAGCTGGCTCGCGCTGAAGAACCTGACCAGCGGCACCAAGCCCAGCAGTCTCCCGATGGGCAATAGCGCCCGGAAAAAGACGTACCTCATCGAACCGAGGCAGGCTGTGCTGGTCACGAAGATACCGCCCGGTTGCAGCATCCGGTACACCGCGGCGATAGCCTGGTCCCGGTCCGGCAGCAGGTGCAGGATGCTCAGGCCCAGCACGGCATCGTAGGTTGGCTCGGACACGCCGAGCGAATCGATGCTCTGGCGCTCGAACGTCACGTTTTGGATGTTCTGCGCCTCGGCCTTGCGCTGCGCGATCTCGATCATCCTCGCCGAGATGTCGACCGCCCGGATGTGGCGCACGTGGGGCGCGTGGACGAGCGCGGTCGACCCGGTGCCGCAGCCGAGCTCCAAAAGCTCCATGTCCGGACGGAGGTATTCGCGCGTGACCCGAAGCTTCTCCTGGTAGGCCGCCTCATTGGCGACCGGCTTTGCCGCGTAGCGGTCTGCAATTCGGTCCCAAAACTTGCCGTGGGCGACCTGCGTGCTCGCTGTCATCGCCGCAGTATGCCCGTGCAGCGGCGCTCATGGGGCGACCCGTTTTGCACACCGAGCGTGCAACAATGCACGGGTGGACTGGGAGGACCTCCGCTATCTCCTCGCGCTCGCTCGCACGGGCAGCCTCAGCGGCGCCGCCGGCGAGCTCGGCGTGGTGCGCACGACCGTCGGCCGCCGGGTCGACGCGCTCGAGTCCTCCCTGGGAGTCCGGCTGTTTGACCGCACACCCGAAGGCTTCGTGCCGACCGGCTCCGGCCACGACCTCGCCGAGGTCGCGACGCGTATCGAAGCCGAGGTCCTCGCGGCCCAAGGGCGCGTCCTCGGCCGCGACGCCGAGCTGCGCGGCACGCTGCGCGTGACCACCCTCGACTTCATCTACGACGCCTACGTGGACGTCTTCTCGGCGTTCATCGCGCGATACCCCGGCGTGGAGCTGACCATCGGCGCCTCGTACGACGAGGTATCCCTGCGCCGCCGCGAAGCGGACGTCGCGATTCGGCTCACGAACACACCGTCCCCGCACCTGGTCGGCCGCCGGCTGGGCCGCATCCACATCGCCGTGTATGGCAGTCGCGACCTGCTCTCCCGTTTTGGCCCGGAGCCCGACCTGAACGAGCTGCCATGGCTGCGGCAAGACGAGCGCCTGGACGACGGCTCGATGGACGGGTGGTTCGCACAGCACGCGCCCAACGCCCGCGTCGCCATGCGCATCGGGGGAAGCTACCCGGTGCTGCGCGCCGCGGTCTCGGCCGGCGTCGGCGTGCACTTTCTCCCGCGCATCGACGCCGATCGCGATCCCAACCTCGTCGCATTGACGCCAAACCTCCCGGAGGCCCTCCGCGAGCTGTGGGCGCTCACCCTGCCCGACCTGCGAACCAACACCCGCGTCCGAGCATTCACGGATCACATCTACGAGTCGCTGCGCCAGCCGGACCCGGCAGCCGCGTGAGCCTCCCGCCGCGCATCTGGGTCGGTGCTAGAATATGCAGGTGGACCGACTTCGGCAGGATGACATCGAGCGCGCTCGTCGGAAGCCGCTCGCCGAGCGTCTGCAGGAGGCGCTGGATGCGATGCAAACGGGTATCGATCTGAAGCGAGCCTCGCTGCGACGCCAGCATCCGCACGAATCCGAAGCGAGCATCGAGGCCCGCCTGCGCGAGTGGCTGCGCCGTGCGGCGTGATGCAACCGGGCCGGAGCGAGCGCTCGCTCACGTAGCGGAGCATCTCGACCGGCTAGCCCAGTCCTTTGCGCTGGTGGGTGGCCTCGCCGTGTCAGTGAGAGCCGAGGTCCGGTTCACGCGGGATGTGGATCTGGCGGTCGCGGTCGCCGACGACGACGCGGCGGAGGCGCTGGTGTACCAGCTTCGGGATGCTGGATACGAAGTCGTCGCCACGGTTGAGCACGAGACGCAGGGGCGGATGGCGACAGCCAGGTTGTCCGGCACCGCAGGCCTGGTGGTCGATTTGCTCCTCGCGAGCTCAGGCATCGAGCACGAGATCGTCACGCGCGCCACAGCGGTGGACGTGCCGGGCGTCGGACGAATCCCGGTCGCACGTAGCGAGGAGCTCCTGGCCCTAAAAATCCTGTCGATGACCGAGCGCCGACTTCAGGATCGGATCGATGCGCTCAACCTCATCGAGTTCGACGAGCAACTCGACCTCAGCGTGGTGCGCGCAAACCTCGCGCTCATCGAGCGACGCGGATATCACGGGTGTGGATCTCATCCTGCGCGCGCCGCGTGAGACCGGCGGGGGTGGCCGCGCGCGAAGCGGTGGCGGCGTAGACGCCACGAATACTTGAGAAAGGCGGCGCAGAGCCTGACCATCCGAAGTTGCGACGCAACGAACGGAGGATGCCCCGTGGATGAGATCGTGGTGAAAGTTCCGGCGCAGCACAAGGGGCTGGCCGAGGCAATGAAGCAGACCGTGGCTGCCGTGGTGAAGTTCGAGCGCCAGGCCGTGAAGCAACGCGGCGTAGACTACCGAGAACACGAGCGGCAGCTTGCGGAGCGAGCAGCACGGATCGAGCGTGAAGCGCATGCCGTGTCGCTGCGCGCGCTGGACCTGGACGCGGAGCGGGTCCGGATCAATGGCGAGGAGCACCGTCGGGTCGGTCGCCACTGCGCCCAGTTCAGGACGCGCGTTGGGCCGGTGGCCGTCGAGCGGACGCTGTATCGCAAGCTCGGCGAGCGCAATGCGCGGACGGTCAATCTCGTGACGCTCCGCAGTGGCGCGGTGCTCGACGAGTGGCTGCCAGACACGGCGGCGGCGATGGCCCATCGCATCGCGGTCGGCACGTCACGCGAGGCGGCCGCCGCGTCGCAGGTGGAGCACACGCTGCCGTACTCACGATCGAGCTTCGAGCGAGTGGGTCATGAAGTCGGACGCCTGTGCGTCGACAAGCGGGTGGAGATCGAGGAAGCCCTGGCGAGCGAGCTCGCCGTTCCCAAGGGCGCCGCCAGTGTGAGCGTGTCCGTCGATCGGGTGGCCGTGCCCATGGAGGAAGCTCGCCCGCGCCCGCTGGGACGGCCCAAGAAAAAGGCGCCCAAGAGGCCGATCGCAGTGGTGTACCGCATGGCTTACTGCGCGACGTTGACGATCCACGACGCCAATGGCGAGGCGCTGCACACGATTCGCTACGGCCGCATGCCCAAAGGGGACGCAGATGCGCTCGTCGAAGCCGTCGCCAGCGACGCGCTAATGCTTCGCAAGAAGCGGCGGAGCCTGCGTGTGGTCGCGCTGGGCGACGGCGCGCACGAGATCTGGAACCTTCTTGAACGCCACGTGGACGAGCCGACCTTCGGCGAAGTCTTTCGGCTGGTCGACTTCTGGCACCTCGTCGAGAAGCTGGCGCCGGCCGCCAAGGTCATCGCCGATGATCACGATGGCGCCAAGCGCCTGCTCGCGCGCTGGCGCGCCAGCCTCGCCAACCGCAAAACCGCCGCCGATATGATTCTGGCCGAGCTGCGTGACAGCGACCGCGGGCAAGCACGTCGTCGTCGGCGACAGCCAGCCGGTCCACGAGGCGATGACCTACCTGCAGAACCATCGCGAGCGGATGAACTACGCCAACGCGCGACAGCTTGGCTTGCCGATCGGCAGCGGCAACGTCGAGGCGTCTTGCAAGAGCCTGTTCGCCCTCAGGCTCAAGCGTCCGGGTGCGCGGTGGCACGACGGAACCGGCGAGCAGGTCGTCACGCTGCGCGCGCATCAACTGAGCAATCGCTGGCGTGCGGCCGAGCTCGCCCTCGAGCCCAACGCCCTCGAGTTCCGCCGCGTCGCGTGATCAGTGTGAGAGCCACACCCGATATCACCGCGGTCAGAAGCTCGCGGCAAAGCTCGATCAGCTGCTGGCGACAGCGCCAGGTTAGCAAAGGGGTGCACGTACACCGCGGCGACGAGGCTAGCAGCCCGATTCAGACCACGCCGCTGCCGTTCGAGTGGGAGGCTAAATCCTGCCGCGAGCTCAGTCTCCATCGCGGTGGTGGCGCTGTCGTGAGAGCAAAACTTCGCGCGACACGACCGGATCGCAGAGCCCCTGGTAACCGACTCCGAAATAAAGCCGACCGCGGTCGACGTCGAATGTGGAGAGCCTTTGCTCGACCTCCTCCACGGTTCCTGCTTTGACCTGCCTCACGACGCGTCCCTCGCACCGCAGATCCATGTCCACCTCATGCAGTGCGCGCCGCGCGTACGAACGCAACCAGTCCGTCACGACCTCCGGCTGGAGGTCGCCAGCGAGCTTGTCCGGCATACACACCGAGAAGACATCCGTCGCGTGGCGCGTCTTGCCGCTAGGACAGCTGAGCTCGATGACCGCCCCTGCGAAGAACTTCGTCGGCAACGCGACATGCGAGCTCCGCGCATGGGCCGCTCGTGCAGCCAGATGGTCTTCGGTCCCTTTCGCCTCGGGTCCCGGCCTCTCTTCGACCCGTTGGCACCCAACGACGGTGGCAAGCCACGAGATCACCAGCCCAGTGACGAGGCTTCGCATAACTGCTGGTCGAAGCGGCAGGTTCACCGCCGCGGCCTCAGAAGACGGCTAACGACCTCGCACGGGCCCCGGCGCTCCCTGTGGCTCTGCCGGTGGCCACACATTCCATGCTCGAACGTGGAATACATCCAGATCCTTTCCCGCAGGTCGGTCAGTACACGTCAGCTTATCACCGGAGAACAATTGCCCCACCGCTCCTTCTGTGACTGTCCCGTCCGCACCGCCTTCGACGGAGCAATCGGGTGCGCCCGACAGCCCCTCCGCCACATAATCGACCGAGGTACGTGCACAGATATCTACGATGTTCCTTCCACGGCCAGCCAGATGCGCCGTCGAAACGAAGTACCCCTCGAAGGTCACGCTCACTGCGCTGTTGATGTTCTCCGGCTGACCGCCGCCAGTGCTTTGAAAGGCGACCCGCGGGTTCGCCGCCATGCACGCGGTAACAACCTCCAGTTCAGCCGTCGATTCGTTGTTCGTTGGATCACGGTCGTCCGTCCGCGATGTGGCTGAGACCATGATAACGGCCGTTCCGACATCGACCCCTTCGACACCCAGCAGAAGTCGATGCTCCCCGCCCGCCAAAAGTTCGGTCAAGGTGCAGAGCAGCCCATCGGCCCGTTGTTCGCACGACCTCTCGGACGCGCCTGAGCCCGTCAAGCGAATCGGCCCCGACAGGCCAACCACCACGTCGACCTCCTCGGCAGGAGAGTCGCCCACATTCCTCACGAATAGAGGCAGCTCTACTGGTTCGCCTATCACGACCTGTAACGGCGCTGCAGATAGATCGACCTCCACATCGGCGGACGCGCCTATGTCCAAGATTGCCTCGAGCTCATGCATCCCAGCTACTGAGATTTCCTGAGACATCGTTGACCCATACGCGCCCTCCGCGTTCAGGAAGTACGGGGAGTTGCGCTGTATACCGAGCTGAACGTTGAACCAGTCGTCGAAGCCCCGCAAATCCTCGGGAAATGAGCGCCTGTCGACTCCTTGAATCTGAACATCTCCCCAGTAATTCAGATCAGCGAGAGCGAAAGCCGACTCACTCCCATCCCCATCCCAGTCTACAGGGCTGCCATCGATGGGGATCGGGATGACCTCACCAACGCTCTCTCCATCTGGATGGCCGGGGGGACGGCTCGGAGCAAAGACTGTAAATGCATTCTCAGGTAACCGAAATACGCCATCAGGCGGCGGAAGGCCCACCCTCTCATCAAGATTACTTTCTCGAAGCGTCATTAGCTGGGCAGCGGACAAATTCAGATCCCTCAGGTTCCAGAAATCTCGGCTATAATTATAGGGCTTCACAAAAATGTAGTTCATGACGCTGACATAATTTGGCTTTCCGAGAATGTGATCACCACCGCCGTGGCAGAGACTCATTGTGTGCCCGAGTTCGTGAATAAACGTAGCCGGGAAATGCTCGGAGAAGCTGCCGACCTGTGTCAACGCGGAAAACAGAACGAAGAAATCGTTCCCGGTCATCTTACCGCACTGATCGGGCTGATCCTTCGGGGGGCCCTCCGCCACGCCAAACCTCAAGAGAACTGGATCGTCGATGTCCTCGCCGATAATCGCGTATCGGTGTGTCAAAGCGCGCGCGTTTGCCTGAGCTTCATTGTCGCTTCTTCCGAAGAACTGCCGCTTCAAAGGACCGAATTCCTGCACCCACTCGCGGTTACTGGTGACCGTCCATTTACCTGCAGGTAAATCATGGTCGTCAAGAAAGGCATGCAGTTCGATCCCAGGTTCGCCATCGGGGTTACCAACGGGAGCGAGCGAAAACACCTCTCGCACTTGGGTTAGCATCGTTTCAATGAGATTGACATCGAGCCCCGCCAATGCGTCGACTTCAATGTATAGGTCTTTGTGCTCAGGGTCCGCACCGTCAAGAAAGAAGTCCGCGATCCCATCACCATCGCCGTCTACGCCATGCGTCTCCCAGCAATCGAGAAGCCCGTTCTCGTCGGTATCTGGCGTCTCCATGATCTTTACGAACACAGGACGCTGAGCAGTCGTGACAACAAGGCTGCCTCGCCCGGCGATATCGCGGCCGATGGAGAGGAAGCTTCCCGGAGCTGTGCCAGGCAGTTGAAGAGCCTCGATCGCTCCCAGGAGCCGCTCGGCCATGGCTCGAGCACTTGAATCTCTCGCTCTGAAGGATCCCCCACCCAGACACGGCTGCCGTCGGTCGCCACACTGAACCCGAAGCCTCTTTTTAGCTCGTCGAACTCACCAAAGGACTTAGCAAACCGTTGCTCGCCGTGACGACGTGAAAACATGAAGATGCTCCCACCGGGATCAGTGAACGTATCGATGAAGCGGCTTCCAATTACGAGCAAATCCCCCCCACCAGGCGAGGCAGCGAGCGACATCGTGCTTCCAAAGTGCTCATTGTCCTCAAGACCCAGCCCCTCCAGAAGTTGTATTTGGGTCCAGTTCGAGCTCTCCGTATACACCCAGGCGCGTCCGTAATTGAAGCCTACACCTGGAGCTCCAACGACTAGCGTCTCGCCTCTCAAAGCGACGGCTGTGCCAAACTTGGCGCTATTCGTCGTTAGCCCCGGCGGTGGCGCAGAGAGAAAGGCCACATCCTCGAAGCCCCCCCCTCTCCAATACCGCCGGTCAAGCGAAACAGATGGGCAGCGCCATCCCGTGTAGTCGGACTCTGACGCCAATTCGGGGCCCCGACAGCGAGCAACCCGTTACTCAGCGCGACAGAAGCTCCAAATCGACCTCCAGGCTGATTGCCAATCGGACTGATCTGCTGAGTTGGCACCCACTTACCGGTGGAGAGGTTCTTTTCGACCACAAGCACGTACCCGAATCCATCAGAAAATGATCCAGGGGCTCCGATCGCCACAACTTCGCCGTCAGCTGCTATTGAGACGCCCAAGCCATCAGTGGAGGACTGGCCTTGGAACGTCGCGACGGTCTTGAAGACCGCTTCGAAGGGACCACGCTCGAGGATGATAGCGGAGTTGAATCCGGCAACGACAACTACGTCCTCATCGAGCGCGGTCCTGGTGATTGCAACTCCGGAAGCCAGGTTGTTGAGGTGCGCCCCCTCGAGCTGAACACCGACCTCACGAGTGCAGAGCGTTACCTGGTCTCCTGCCAGTTTCTGCCGGGTGACGTGAATGTCGTCTTCCGCTGCACACCCCACCGAAAGCAGCACGACAAGACATGCGGTTGCGGATTGGTTGCGAGTTCTAGACGACACCAGCGCTTTCGCCGACCGCGGCTGGCCTCCACCGAGATTGGGTCGGGACGAAGCTGCCAGGAAATCGGCAATCACACTTACACAATGACAATTATGAGTAAAAGAATATGTACTGTAGCTTTCCTTTGCTGCGGTCCGCCGTCTGCCTCCCGATCTGGCTGAATCGAGAGGGTCATGCCCCGGTATCGGCAGCACCGGCAAGATGTTGCGCACGAGCCCGCCGAGCACCGCGCAATCATCTGAAATCACAAAGGAAATCGCCAGAGATTCGGGTTGATCCGGCGGGCCGCGTGAGCTATATCTGGCGCCCCTCTCGCGCCGGCGGGAGTGCGGCCAACAGGCTGAAAATACATGAATACCGAAGGTAACGGATCCAACGTCCTGCCGATCGCGCTCGAAGACGAGATGCGGTCGTCCTTCATGGACTACGCCATGAGCGTCATCGTGTCGCGCGCCCTGCCGGACGCGCGAGACGGGCTCAAGCCGGTCCACCGCCGCATCCTGTTCGCGCAGCAGGGGCTGTCCAACTTCTGGAACCGCCCCTACCTCAAGTGCGCGCGCATCGTCGGCGACGTCATCGGCCGGTACCACCCGCACGGAGACAGCGCGGTTTACGACGCGCTGGTGCGCATGGCGCAGGACTTTTCCATGCGCCACCCGCTCATCGACGGCCAGGGCAACTTCGGCTCGATGGACGGCGACCCGCCGGCGGCCATGCGTTACACCGAGTGCCGCATGCACCGGCTCGCGTCGGAGCTGCTCGCCGACATCGACAAAGAAACCGTCGACTGGCAGCCCAACTACGACGACAAAGAGTTCGAGCCGGTGGTGCTGCCGACGCGCGTGCCGAATCTGCTGATCAACGGCAGCTCGGGAATCGCGGTCGGCATGGCCACCAACATCCCGCCGCACAACCTCGGCGAGATCGTCGACGCCACGCTCGCGCTCATCGACGATCCCAACCTGCCCGAGGAGCGCCTGCTGCAGATCGTCCCCGGCCCCGACTTCCCGACCGCCGGGATCATCCAGGGCAAAGAGGGCATCTTGCGCGCGTACCAGCTCGGCCGCGGCTCCATCGTCGTGCGCGGCCGCGCCGAGGTCGAGGAGATCCGCAAAGACCGCTGGGCCATCGTGGTCACCGAGGTGCCCTACATGGTCAACAAGGCGCGCTGGATCGAAAACGCGGCCCAGCTCGTGCGCGACAAAAAGCTCGAGGGCATCAGCGACATCCGCGACGAATCCGACCGCACGGGCGTGCGCGTCGTGTTCGAGCTCAAGCGCGACGCCAACGAGCAGGTCGTGCTCAACAGCCTGTACAAGATGACGCCGCTGCAGACCACGTTCGGCGTCAACATGCTCGCCATCGTCGACGGCAAGCCGCAGATGATCACGCTGCGGCGCGCGCTCGAGGTGTTCATCGAGCACCGCAAAGAGGTGGTCACCCGCCGCGCCCGGTTCGAGCTGCGCCAGGCGCGCGAGCGGCGCGAAATCGTCGAGGGTCTCGGCCTCGCGGTGCTCTCGATCGACCGCGTCATCGAGATCATCCGGTCCTCCAAAGACACCGACGAGGCCAAGGTGCGCCTCATCGCCGAGCGCATGGGCGGGCTCGACGGCTTCCTCGAGCGCGCCGGCCGTCCGGCCGAAGAGGTGCAGGCCGCGCGCGAGGCGGGCTTTGTCCACCTCACCGAGCGCCAGGCCCAGGCCATCCTCGACATGCGCCTGGGCCGCCTCACGGGGCTCGAGCGCGAGAAGCTCGAAGCCGAGTACCGCGAGCTCTGGGAAAAGACCGACTACCTCGAGGGCATCCTTCGCAGCGACGAAAAGCTGCTGAAGGTCATCACCGACGAGCTCCAGCAGATCCGCGAGCTGTACGCCAACCCGCGCCGCACCGAAATCGTCGACGCCGGCGGCGACATCCTCATCGAGGAGCTCATCGCCGAAGAGGAGATGGTCGTCACCCGCACGCGCCTGTCGTACGTCAAGCGCACGCCGGTGAGCGAGTACTCGGCGCAGCGCCGGGGCGGCCGCGGCATCTACGGCGCCACCGGCTCGGGCGAGGGCGACTTCGTGTCCGACCTGTTCGTCGCCAACACCCACGATAATTTAATGATGTTCACCAATCAGGGCCGGGTGTACGCCAAGAAGGTCTACGAGCTGCCGTCAGGCGCCCGCACGGCGCGCGGCAAGCCGGTCGTCTCCGTGGTCCCGCTGCAGCCCGACGAGCACGTGCTCGGGATGCTGCCGGTCAAGGAGTTCGACCCGAACATGTTCGTCATCATGGCGACCGCGTCGGGCAAGATCAAAAAGACCGAGCTCAAGGCGTTTTCAAACATCCGCGCCAACGGCATCCGCGCCATCAACATCGAAGACGGCGACCGGCTCGTCGATGTGCGCCTCACCACCGGCGACATGGACATCATGCTCGCCACGCGCAACGGCTACGTGGTCAGGTTCCACGAGACCAAGGTCAGGCCCATGGGCCGCGACGCGCGCGGCGTGCGCGGCATCGGCCTGCGCGACGGCGATCACGTCGTCGGCATGAGCGCGCTGCCGCGCGAGTCGGACTACACGGTGGTCACGGTGTGCGAGCGCGGCTTCGGCAAGCGCACCTCGCTCGACCAGTACCCGGTCAAAAACCGCGGCGGCATGGGCGTCATCGGCATCAAGACCACGCAGCGCAACGGCAAGGTCATCGGCGTGCGCGTGGTCGCCCACGAAGACCACCTCATCATGATCTCCTCGACCGGCAAGCTCATCCGCATCCCCGTCGAGGGCGTGCCGGTGCTGGGCCGCAACACGCAGGGCGTGCGCATCATGCGCGTGTCCGAAGACGAGAAGGTCACCAGCGTCGAGCGGCTCGCCGAGCCCGAAGAAGAGGGCATCGAGGAGGCGGCGCCTTTGGCCACGCAGGTCGACGGCGACACCGTGCCGCACGACATGGAAGCCGAGCTGGACGAGGACGACGACGAAGCGGCCGGTGACGAGGACCTCGACGACACCGACGGAGACGACGATGGCGAAACTGAGTAAGTCGCAGGCCCTGTTCGAGCGCGCGCGCAAGGTCATCCCCGGCGGCGTCAACTCGCCCGTGCGCGCGTGCGGCTCGGTCGGCTGCGATCCCGCGTTCGTGAGCCACGGCGACGGCTGCACGCTCGTGGACGTCGACGGCAACCAGTACATCGACTACGTGTCGTCGTGGGGGCCGCTCATCTTCGGCCACACGCACACCGAGCTCATGGAGGCCATCTCCGAGGCGATGGCCAACGGCACCACGTTCGGCGCGCCCACCGCGCTCGAGGTCGAGCTCGCCGAGGCGATCGTCGAGGCGGTGCCCTCCATGCACAAGGTGCGCTGCGTGTCGTCGGGCACCGAGGCCACCATGTCGGCGCTGCGGCTCGCGCGCGGGGCCACCGGCCGCACCAAGCTGGTCAAGGTCGAGGGCGGCTACCACGGCCACGCCGACATGCTGCTCGTGTCGGCCGGCTCGGGGGCGGCCACGCTGGGCATCCCCGGCTCGGCCGGCGTGCCCGAGGGCGCGGCGCGCGACACGCTCACGGTGCCGTTCAACGATCTGGCCGCGCTCGAAAAGGCGTTCGACGCTCACGGCGACGACATCGCCGCCGTCATCCTCGAGCCCATCCCCGGCAACATGGGCGTGGTCCTGCCCAAAGACGGCTACCTCGCCGGCGTGCGCGCCCTCACCGAGAAGCGCGGCGCGCTGCTCATCTTCGACGAGGTCATCAGCGGCTTCCGCGCGGCCTACGGCGGAGCCCAGGCGCTGTATGGCATCGAGCCGGATCTCACCTGCCTGGGCAAAATCGTCGGCGGCGGGCTGCCGGCCGCGTGCTTCGGCGGGCGCGCCGATCTCATGGCCAAGCTGGCGCCCGACGGGCCCGTGTACCAGGCCGGCACCCTGTCCGGGAACCCGCTGGCGATGGCTGCCGGGCTCAAGACGCTGGAAATGCTCCGGCGGCCCGGCACCTACGAGCGGCTCGACGAGCTCGGGGCTCGGCTCGAGCAGGGCCTGCGAGACGCGGCCGAGGACGCCGGCGTCCCGCATTGCATCAACCGGGCCGGCTCGGCGATGACCCTGTTCTTTTGCGCCGGCCCGGTCACCGACTACACGACGGCCAAGGCCGCGGACACCGAGCGTTTTGCGGGGTGGTTCCGGGGCATGCGAGAGCGCGGCATCTGGCTCGCGCCGTCGCAGTTCGAGGCCGTGTTCGTGTCGCTGGCGCACGGCGAGGCCGAGATCGATCTCACCTGCGAAAAAGCGCGCGAGGTGCTGAAGCAGCTTTAGCCGCTAGCGCATCGAAATCAATGCGTTAGGGATTCGCGCCGGCCGATCGGCGCCGTTGATTTCCGTGCCGCAGCGTGTTACGAGAGCGCGGCTTTCGCCGATGGAGGCGTCAATCGAAAAGGCCCCGAAGCCGAACAAAGTCACGGCCTTCTACAAGGCCGCGCAGCACGCGTCGCTCGGTCTCGAAATGGGCGTCGCGGTGTTGCTCGGCTGGTGGTTAGGGCAGTATCTCGACGGGCGCTGGGGTACGGATCCGTGGCTCATGCTCACCGGCACCCTGTGCGGGGTCGGGGCGGGCTTCAAAGCCATCCTTCGCGTCCACCACGACGTCACGCGCGATGCGGCGAAATCGTCCGCATCGGAATCAAAGGAACAACAATAGGTATGGACCCGCGAGGACTCGCCAAGATCGAGCGCACGAACTACGTGCTCACTGCGATCCTGGTCGCGTTCGGGCTGATCGTGCTCGGTCGGCCCTACGCGCTGGGCCTCGGCATCGGTGCGCTCGTGGGCAGCCTCAACTTTTCGCTGGTGCGCCACCTGGTGGTTCGCTGGACCAACGCGGCCGAGCAGCGCCGCGCCGGCGTCGCGCTTTTGTTCGTCCCCAAGATGATGGTCCTGCTCGGCGTCGTCTTCGGGCTTTTGTACTTCGTGCCGATGTCGCCGATCTTCTTTGCCATCGGCTTCTCGGTCTTCCTCGTTTCCATCGGCATCGAGTCCGTCCGCTTCGCGCTGGGCGGGCAGGCCATCAGCAGCTGACGACCCATGGGTGAACATCAAACCTGGTACGACCTGCTCTACGCCCTCCCCGGCTGGGAAAACCTGTCCGCGTACATGCGGTACCACCTCGGCCGCGTGCCCAGCTCGAAGTACCACTGGGAGTGGCTGCTGTTCGGCAACTCCCACTGGACGCTCACGCACGTGCTCGGCGCCATCGTCGTCATGCTGTTCGTGGGCTGGGGCTCTTTCAAGTTCTACCGCGCCATGCAGCGCGACGACCGCGCGATCCCGCCGAGCAAGTTCGGCTTCCGCAACGTCTTCGAGCTCCTCGCCGACGCCACCTTGAACATCATGGCCGGCGTCATGGGCGAAAAGAACGCCAAGCGGTACCTGCCCCTCATCGGCTCGCTGGCGCTGTTCATCCTGTTTTCCAACCTGATGGCGCTGATCCCGGGCTTCGGGCCGCCCACCGACACGCTCAAGACCAACATCGCGCTCGCGATGATCGTCTTCGTCGCCACGCACTACTACGGCGTGCGCGAGCACGGGCTGCCGTACTTCAAGCACTTCCTCGGCCCGTTTTTGCCGCTCGCGCCGCTGATGCTCATCATCGAAATCATCAGCCACCTGGCGCGGCCCCTGTCGCTGGCGCTGCGCCTCATGGGCAACATGGCTGCGGATCACAAGGTCCTGGCCACCTTCTTCGCCCTCATTCCGATCCTGGTTCCGGTGCCGTTCCTCATCCTCGGCATGCTCGTTTCCGTCGTGCAGACGCTGGTGTTTTGCCTGCTCAGCACGGTGTACATCTCGCTGGCGGTCGCTCACGACCACTAACCCACTGAAGACCTATAAAGGGAGTCAAGACCAATGAGCCGCAAAGCCAAGTTCCTTCTCATGTCCACCGTGAGCCTTCTCGCGATGGCGATCAGCGTCTCGGCGTTCGCGCAGGGCATCGCGCTGCCCGAGGCCAACCAGTCCACCGTGGAGGCCGCTCGCATGAGCGCCAACTCGTGGATCGCCATCGCCGCGGGTTGGGCCATCGCGCTCGCCGCGTTCGGTGGCGCGCTCGGTCAGGCCAAGGCCGCCTCGACCGCCCTCGAGGGCATCGCGCGCAACCCGGGCGCCGCCGACAAGCTGTTCACCCCGATGATTCTCGGCCTCGCGCTCATCGAGTCGCTGGTCATCTACGCCCTGATCATCGCCTTCTTGCTCCAGGGCAAGATCGGTTAAGGCGGTTAGGTGGTCGTGCGGGGAGGGGCGGTTCGCGCTGCCCCTCCCCGATCACTACCGGGCGGTGCTATCTGCTGCCAAAGGCGAGGCTCAGGTTCACCGTGAGCCCGCCCGGCCCGCCGACGAACATGCCGTAGCGGGCTTCGAGCCCGAGCATGTAGCGCCCGAGCAGTAGCTGCTCCATCCCGACGCCCGCGTACGGACCGAGGTATTCGCGCTCGGCATCCGGCGGAATCGGGATGTTGGCCCGCATCAGCGACACGCCGCCCGCCCCGACGAGGAAGCGCGGCGTCGTCTGCCCGATGGGCCAGCGAACCCGCAGGCCAAACTGCATCTCGGTGAGCCGCAGCTCGGTATCAACGCGCATCGCGTCGTCCGAGTTGTACTGGCCCCAGGTGATCGACCACGCCACGCCCAGGCGCCCCGGTTGATAGCCAGCCTCGACGCCGGCGAGCCAGCCGCGGCCGAACGCCGCGCCCAGGCTGCCGACGTTTTCGCGCCCGCCGAGCACCACGGCAAACCGCCCCTCGGGCACGTCGGACTGCGCCAGCCCGCTTGCCGGCGCGGTCAGCAGCGTTGCAGCCACGATCAGCGCCGCCATTCTCCCCTCCCCTCTGATCAATCTTCTTCCTAAATCTCCCTCTCCCGCGTTCGGGGGAGGGCCGGGGAGGGGCCGGGGGAGGGGGAGCGCCAGCGCGTCATCCCTCAGAACTTATTCGTCGTCGCCAGGAAAGTCATCTTGTCGTTGGTCGCCCGCAGGCGCCGCGACAACGTTCGCACGAAGTTCCACAACAGCTCGTAGGCCAGGTCACGGTCCACGAACAGCAGATCCTCGAGATCGCGCCGCTTGATCTCGAACACGCGGCACGGCGTCTCGTGGACCAGCGCCGTGGCCGAGCGCGCCTCATCGTCGACCAGCGACATCTCGCCGAAGTACGCCGGCGGCCGCAGCACCGCGAGCGCCTCTTCCCCCATGCCGGGGACCATGCGGCTGATGCGCACGGCCCCCTCGAGGATGAGGTAGAACTCGTCGCCGACGTCGCCCTCTTCGAAGATGGTGGCGTTCTTGGCGTACTCCCTGACGCTGCCGATGTCGATGACCCGCTTGAGGTGGGTGGTACCCAGCCCTGAAACAGGTCGATCTTGGACAGAACCTCGAGCGTCGATGTCGTCGTCTGCTCCGTCTCGGCCATGTGCGTTCCCCCCTGGTGCCGCGCGCCGCGGCGGTACGCCGCGCGGCCCTGCCCTACTACTGTACGCTACTGGTGGGCCAACCAGCGCTCCGCGTCGATGGCGGCCTTGCAACCCGAGCCGGCCGCCGTGACCGCCTGGCGGTATACGTGGTCGGCCACGTCGCCCGCGGCGAACACGCCCGGGAGGTTGGTCTTGGTGGTCGCCGGGTCGGCCAGCTTGACGTAGCCGTTTTCGTCCAGATCGAG
>OBJO01000351.1_pt1 | contig 21037 bp, 21 predicted proteins | sample 1481741 | NCBI WGS metagenome assembly OBJO01 (sample SAMN06140803, study PRJEB22556) | human gut metagenome | host: Homo sapiens | place: China: Beijing | collected 2014 | reverse complement strand
GCTTATCTCTCGCAGATCCCCCCAGACAAGACCATCCCGGAACAGTGGTGTCCCCAGATTTATGCCCGCATCCTGAAAAAGCACAAGGTGATTTTAGTCACGACCTATCTGGACCACGAGTTGGTCCGCAAAGCCAATATGATACCCGCCTCGACCCCCGATGAAGCGCTGGCCATCGCCTACGAGATGAAGGGGCCGGATGCAAAGGTCGTCGTCATCCCGGACGGCGTCGCCGTGCTGGCGGTATCCTGAAAGGAGCAGATGACAATGGATGGATCCCGAATTGCTCTGAAAGTAAACGACAGAGACAACGTCGCAACGATCTTTGCCAACGGCATCCACAATGGGAGCGAGGTGGAACTGCGCGATAAGAAAGGCTTTGTCGAGACGCTCACGGTCCACGGCGAGATTCCCTATGGGCACAAGATTGCCGTCCGCGACATCAAGCTGGGCGAGCTGATCTTCAAATACGGCGAAGAGATCGGCATCGCCACCCAGAACATCAAAAAAGGCGATCATGTCCATATCCAGAACCTCGACAGCCTGCGCGGCCGGGGCGACCTGCCAAAACGGGAGGAAAATTATCATGGCGTATGAATTTATGGGATATGTCCGCCCGGATGGACAGGTCGGATGTCGGAACCATGTGGCCGTCATGCCCAGCGTGACCTGTGCCGGAGACGTGGCCTCTGCCATCGTGCGGCAGGTAGCCGGGACAGTGGGCTATTTCCACCACCAAGGCTGCTGCCAGCTTCCGCCTGACCTCGACCGTGTCACCGAAACGCTCATCTCGCTGGGCAAAAGCCCCAATGTGGCAGCGGTCTTGGTGGTGAGCCTCGGCTGCGAGGGCACCGACCACGAGCGGCTGACCGCTGAGATCCGCAAGACGGGGAAAACCGTCCGCATCATCCGCATTCAGGAACTGGGCGGTGTCAGCGCCGCCATCAAGGCCGGTATCGATGCCGCGCAGGAGCTGGTAATGCTCGTCAGCGGCATCCAGCGCCAGCCTGTCAGCATCGACCACATCACCATGGCCATCAAATGCGGCGCTTCGGACACCACCTCCGGCATGGCCTCCAACTGCGTCGTGGGCTATGTGGCCGACAAGCTGGTGGATCTCGGTGCGACGGTCGTGTTTGGCGAGACGACGGAGTTTCTGGGCGGCGAGCATCTGCTGGCCCGCCGTGCGGTCAATCCGGAAGTAAGCGACAAAATTTATGAGATCGTAAACCGGATGGAAGCGCGTGCCCGAAGTCTCGGCTGCGATATGCGCAAGGGCCAGCCCACCCCGGGCAACATCGAGGGCGGTCTGTCCTCCATCGAGGAAAAAAGCCTTGGTGCCATCGTAAAAAGCGGCACCCGTCCCATTCAGGGCGTCATGGAGTACCCCGAGACCATCGGCCAGCGCAAGGGACTCTGGATCAAGGACACACCGGGCCGCGAGCCGGAGATCCTGACCGGCATGGCCGCCACCGGTGCACAGTTTATGATGTTCTCCACCGGCCGCGGCGCGCCGCAGGGCTTTCCTACCATGCCCGTCCTGAAAGTGTGCGGCAACCCCAACACCTACGAGCGGATGTCGCACGATATGGACATCAACGCCGGCCGTATCATCACCGGCGAAAAGAGCATCGAGGAGGTAGGCGAGGAGGCCTTTTCCGCCATTCTCGACCTGCTCTCCGGCAAGCAGACCAAAAATGAGACCCTCGGCTATCACAGTTCCATCGATATTTACACTCTTGGCCCGGTCATCTGATCCACAACCGCCCAAGAGATCTCCTCCTATTTCTCCTGTTCGGGTATAACACCCGAAAGCAGCGGGGCCGCTGCAAAATGATAAATACCCCCAATACTGGGTGTCCAGTATTGGGGGTATTTACTACAAAAATTTTCAGATTTGTCGCATTTTCCGGCCAATTTTCAGTATATAAAAACAGAAAAGCCCACGATTTACACCGCTTTTTCAACGGTCAATCGTGGGTTTATCTTTGGTGCGCTCGAGGGAACTCGAATCCCTGGCCCTCTGATTAAAAGAATCCAAGGTGCATCATTCGTCAAATTTTAAAAGTTCGAAGAAACGTTATTTTTATCGTATCATCGCAAAACACACCTTTGCATACACCACATTATTTGCACACAGTGTAATGCTTTGCAACCGTTATCCAGCTATTCAGGTGTGCAAAAAGTGTGCAAAAATGTGCAGACGGGCAAAACAAAGCCCAATGGACAAATCAACCACTGGTTTTATGGCAGGGTTTAGGACATCCGAACAGACACCGTTTGATATAGAAATGAGGTTCACCATGAACAAACTGCTTTCCTGCCGCTTCAATATGGACACCAACCGGGTGGAAGCCCGGTTCGAGGATGGCACCACTCTTGCCATCGACTGCATCGCCGTGGAGGACGAGTACGGCAGCACCCCGGCACAGCGGGCAGAGCTGGACTGGCTACCGTTCTTGGCAGGCGGAGCACCCGGACTTTGAAAAGATTGTGGTTCACGGTCACCGCCACCTATAAACAGTAAATCGCTGCAAAAGCAGAATCCCAAACTATCAATGCCTGCTGATAGTTTGGGATTTTCGCTTTAATATCTCATTCTACAACCTTGCCGGTAATGTATGATGTTCTATCACCATTGCCTTTTTCAAAGAGGACTTCGGTTGTCGCACCACATTCTTCGCAATGTAGATATAGTTTTTCAACCATACCATCGGCATCTGTATCATCGCCATCTATACTGAGCTTCTTGCTCTTACATGCGGAACAGTAATATTGTGCGAGAGGGTCAAATACTTTTTGAAGAATGTTTTCGTAAGCACCAACAAGAGAGATGCACAGAGTAACACAAGTTGACGCTTCATAGTATGTAGCACTTCGTGAATGCGTGATTTTGTTTGCATAATCCCATGTCGCCTCTGTCAGCTTCTTAATGATGCTACGGTAATCAGAATTTTCTGATCCTTTCAAATAAAACTGAACAAACAATTCTGCCTTGCGCTTAAAGTTTGATGCTTGGGGCTGCTCCTCGTCCCCAGCCATTACAGGTTTGTAAATGTGGTTTCCAAGTTCAATTAGCGTTTCCCTGCATTGGACGCCTATTGCTTGAAAATCTTCTATTTCCTTAGCAGCATCAATCAAGGCAGCAACACTTTTTAGTTTTCGGAATAATTGGGGAGCAATTTCTGCTCCGAGGGTTACTCCATTCACAAAATCTTCTGGATGGTATTCATCTTGAGCGGCGCTCATTCTTTGCATTAACCCCATGTGAAAAGAGTACACCTCGTCGGTTCCGAAATAATAGGCGCTTTGAGGATACAAGTTCATGGGAACACTATCACCCTCTACTACCCACCAATCACCATCGGCATCAGTTTTGACATTCCAGACACAAACATCAACACCTAAGTCGTTAAAATGCTGTTCTGGTTTGGCACTTAACACATTGCATTTACCTCGGCTTTGCCCCTCAACATATTTTTTAACATCCTCAAATGTACGTTTCCCCATAAAAGCCTCCGTTTCGCATTTGCAGTACACTGACTTTACCGATATTATAGCATAAAATGCTAATTTTCATAGAGCGAGTTGCGTGCGCTTGATGAATTTTCAATCGCACGCTTATCCTGATGCTCGGCGAAAAATTCGCAGAGCTTGTCAACTTCATCAGAGAGGACAAAGCCTTGTCCGACCACTCTGTAATGCCAGATGGACAACCTACCGTTTCTGCCCTGACAGAAGAGTGACAAATGATGCCCACTCACTTATGGTAGAACCATAGGCGGGTGGGCATCGTTTTGTTAATCGATATTTTTCGGCAAGCGGTCATATAGAACTACAGTGTTCTGCGTTTCGATATGTACACGCTCTTTCTTCAGGAGCGTTCGAGAACGTTGGTTTGCACGGTAGTCACGGCCGCTTTCTTCAAAAGCAGAACAACACAGAAAGTCACATACCGCATTGCCGGAGGGAGATTCCCGGATAATGAACACAAAGGCAGTTGGTTCGATTCGGCTGGAAATCAGGTAGTCCGCTTTGATTTTGGTCACGAACGGATAGAACTGGGGCATATAGGAGAACAGATCGAACTCCTGTTCCAGTATTTCTTTCAACCGCACCAGTGCCAGCAGACGTGGTTTCACATACTCCTGATAGAGTGCGCCCTTCTTTACCTTGTCGTAGGTGATCTTATCAGACAGAATCATGTCAACTGTCTTGCGTGGACTATAGCGGGGCAAGGCGATGTCTTTCAGGTAGTGGAACCCAGCAAGGTGAGGGAAGTCCTCTGGTGAAAATGTCAGCTTGATCTCGTGCAGTTCACCACCCTTATAGCCGTAGGTGAAAACATAGTGGTACTCGGTCAGTTCTTTCCAGACTTCTGCTGCCCGATACAAAATATCCTGCTGTTCGTCCTGCACATTTTCACCTTCCCTCAAAAAAATAGAAGCCCTGCCGAAAGGCAAGGCTCCTATTAAGCGTTTTCTTTCGATTCATCGAATCTATTCGGCTTGTGGTTATCGCTTAACCCACGGTCTGGCTCCACAATCGGCTGATACCGAACCAGTCTACTGTTTCATCGCCACCGATAGCTGGTCAATGCCGCTATCCTCTAGCTTTATTATACCACAAAAGGACGTAAGTTCAAGCACTTAAATTCAAAAAACACTCAATCGTATTATATGCAAGTTATACTAGATGGTTCCTTATGGTATCGGTTCATCTAATTTCGACTGTAGCGCCAACTGCTTCAATTTTTCGTTTGATTTCCTCGGCTTCACCCTTGGAAACCTTCTCCTTGATAGCCTTTGGAGTGCCATCAACAATGGCCTTTACCTCTTTCAAATCCAGATTAGTAATATCCTTCACCAGCTTGATGACTTGCATTTTGGTAGTACCCGCCCGCACAAGGATTACATCGAATTTTTCTTCGCATTGGGGTGTTGGCTGTACGACAGGCATCGAGGATTGCTCAAGCAAATCTGATTGCTCCGTTTCTTCACTTTCAGACGTTGCAAAAATCGCAGCTCCCGCTTTAAGTTTTACAATTTTATTTGTCAGTTCAGAAATTTCACCATTCAACTGGTCAAGTTGCATATTCAGTGGTTTGAGTTCCTTTTCCGCTTCAAATTTCTCTGAAGCAACTGCCTTTGTCAACTGCTCCATTTCCCCGGACAGTTCTTTTAGCTGCTCCTGAAGCCGTTTTTTCTCTTTTCCTTGGAAGAAGCCGAGTTTTTGAATCCGCTCTTTCAGCTGCTCTGCTTCACTGTGTTTTTGCTCGCGCAGTGCAAAAGAGGGAAGGTTATTGAGACTTTCCTTCTTGCTGTTAAGTTCACTTTGGACTTCACAATGTCTTCTTGTAACCTCATCTCTTTGAGCTTCCAGTTCTTCAATTTGTGATTTCACTTCAGGGTGAGCTACCCAATACTCGGCAATTTTTTTCTGCTCGGCCTTCCGTCTGGCTTCTTCGACTTTTTGAGCAATTTCTTTTTCGGCCGTTCTTACTTCGGAAATGCCACGATTCCATTCGTCAATTTCATTTTGACGAAGCTTCTTAGCACCATCTGCAAGATACAGATTTCGATTATAGTGTTTATAGCCACCGTCAAAGCTCACTTCGTAAGATTGACCATTCATGAGCTCAGTCTGAATATGAATAAGATTATTATAAATCTGTACTTTCAGATCATCTACTACCTTATTGCCATTTTCGCTACCACATAATACAAGCGCAAGTTTGAGTGCATCTATCAAGCAATTGCCCTCTTCAAGAAAATTTTTGAACTCGTAATCGGTGGGATAGCCTTCATCGCCTTTGTAGTTACTATATACATCATTCCATGCATCGCAGATTCCATTGTTGACGATTCGTGCATAGTTTACATTCCCGATAGCATCCACTTTGATATTCGCTTTAGCTAAGAAGTTCAAAGTTGTTGTAATAATTGAGGATACATCACTCTTCAAACCCTCCACATCGTGTACACTCGGATGAGGCTTAAAACATTTGATTCGGGTCATGAGCATCGCCGCTTGTAGCTCGCCCAAACGCAATTTGCATTGTTCACCCAATGTGTCTTTCATATCTTCTGGACAATTCTCAAGTGCCTTAGAAAATGCGTTGATTGTTTCTCCAACGCGATTGTTACCAAGCGTGGATTGCCATCCGACTGCCCTTCCTTTAATAAGCCAAGCCTCCCAGTTGGCCGTATCCATCTCAATGATTTTATTACAATATTCATCAGCTTCCTTGTTATTGCCTGCGTCGATTGCATTTCGAGCCATGTCCAGATAATTTTCGATTGCCGCCGAGTTATCAACCTTGACTGTACCGGTAACTTCTACGGTACCTTCCACCATCATCTTTTTGGCTTCTTCAATGGAGTATTTGCAACCGCAGGTCTGGCAGACAAAAACACCATCCTGTTTAATCAAATCCGTGCTTCCGCACATTTCACAAGTCAACCGCTTCATTTACGTATCCTCCAATTATTCCAGAATTTTGCATTTCCTGTTTCGTTCATCAAGCAGCAAATTAAGATCTTCTATGATTTTCATTTTATCATCCGAAGATTTCAGATTTTCAACTGCAAGCGATATTTTATCTTCCAAAACAGCCAACTGTTCATTGCTCATAGGATCAGAGAAACGTATCTTTTCAACAAGCTGCTCTAGTTGCTCTTTGGTTTTTGTATCTTTCTCTGCACTTGCAAGAATTTCAATATCAACTTGAAGATTTTTGATATAGAAAACTTTTCCTTGAACTTTCTGCTCAACTTTTTCAAGCTCTGTTCGCCCCACATCTGTAGGATAGTTCTCGGAGGTGACTTTTCTGACTTTGTTACTCGATGGCATCCAATGGGCCGATAAAGCGGTAGAAAATCTGGATTTTCTGGACGTATTCGCCATCGACCTTTTCCGCTCTGGATACCAGAATCTTGTCAATCAGCTGATGCAGAATCTTATAGTTCAGTTCGGTGATACCAGCGTACTTGCTGACTTCATCAATAAAATCCTGAATCTTGTCCAGCTGATCGTGTTCAGCACGGCCTTCCCGCTCGTACTGCTCAATCTTCTCGGTCAGTTCAGCCTGTTCTTTGTCGTAGCGATCTGCAAGCATTTGAAAACGTTTCTCCGGGAGAAGTCCCTTTGATACGTCCTCATAAAGTTTTGCATACAGGTCTTCGATTTCTGCGATTCGTGCTTTACACTGCTTCAAATCCCGTTTGTGCTGCGCCCGGTCAGAGGACACCCGGAGGTGCATCTGATTTGCAATCTTCTTCACAAGGGCTTCCCGATTGCTCACAGCGGCCTTTGCGTGTGCCTGAATGTCCGCAAAGACAGCTTCATGCAGAACACGGGCTTCCAAATTATGCGAGTCACAGGCTTTCGCACCATATTTCCGATAAGTGCTGCAACAATAAAAGGTCTGATCCAGAACACTGTTACGTTTGCGCCTGTGCTCGACCTTGACTAACATCGTTCTGCCGCAGTCTGCACAGCGGACGATGCCCTTGAAGATATTGTCGTAGTCGGTCTTATCGCACATAAAACTACTGGAACGGCTGTAAAGGATTCGCTGCACGTTCTCCCAACGGTCTTGTGGGATGATTGCTTCATGTGTATTCGGAACGATAGCGCGTTCTTCAAACGGAATATAACGCCGCTTTTTGGATTTCATGGACACGGTGGGCTTGGCTTCGTAGATGATGTGTCCGGCGTAGACTGGGCTGTGCAGAACCTGACTGATATAGGCACTGTCCCAATCATACATCTTTTCATCATCAATAAAGCGGCCAAACATCTCTTTCTTGTAGTAACACGGCTTCAAGACTTTTTCATCGTGGAGCCGCTTGGCGATGCGGTGAAGCCCCAGCCCTTCCTCTGCCATTGAATAGATATACTCAACAACGGGGGCGGTGTTCGGGTCGATCACAAGGTGATTGTGGTCGGCAGGGTCTTTCTGGTAGCCAAACGGTGCGCCGCTGGAGATATACTTTCCACTTTTCTTGCGTGTCCGAAGGGCACTCTTGATCTTTCGGGAAGTGTCTTTGGCGTACATTTCATTGATGATGTTTCGGAACGGGGCAATATCCATCTGAGATTGCTCGTTGGAATCATAACCATCGTTGATTGCAATATAGCGGACACCGTGTTCAGGAAAGAAGATTTCCATATACGTTCCGGTTTCGATGTGGTTGCGTCCAAGTCGGGACTGGTCTTTGGTAATGACTGTTGCCACCTTTCCTTCCCGGATATCATCCAGAAGTTCCTGAAAGGCAGGGCGGTCAGAGTTCGTACCGCTGTAACCATCATCAACATAGTACTGGCAATTCCCGAAACCGTTGCGTGTGGCATACTCCATAAGCATCGCTTTTTGAGTGCGGATGCTCAGGCTTTCGCTGTTTGAACCGTCATCTTTTGACAGCCGGCAGTATAAAGCAGTTACTTTTTTGTCCTTTTCCATGTGTACCTCCATAATGGAAAAGAGACCTCATCAATCACATTGTAGCGGATGCTGCGTGATGATGCAAGCCCTTTTCCACAGTAAAACGTCCAATTAGCCAGCGGCTAGATACGATTCGGCAGTTTTACGAATTTCTTCTTCCGCAAGCCGCTGAAAAAGCGTATTCATCGGCACATTGCCGATATAATGGCGTTCCACGATCAGGCGCACGGACTTCGGACTTCTTGGCGCACGTTTGCGTGTGGTGGGCTTCTTCTCGGATTTTTCTTTGTCCAAGGGCAGACCTCCTCATTCATGTGGTGCAAATACGGAAAGGAATGGATGGATTCTATTCGTTTTTCTCTTTTTGTTTTATTACGTTGGTTAGGTGAAAGTTTTCTTCGATACAGTCTTAAAGGCTGCTATACTGCATAGGAAAAATCTCTTTTGCAGATGCCATTAAGAATCTGCATCACAGAATCGTGATTTTGGCGGTTCTTGAATCGTGAAAAACGCAGAACTATTCAACATTTGGAATTTTCACAAAGATGTGATTGGGCGAAGAAAACCGCGTTCGTCTGCGCTCAATCAATCCCGCAGCGTCCAATTCCTTAAGCGCACTGGAAACACTGACAGTGCTGCGCCCTAGCTGCTCAGCCAAAGAGCAAATCGTAAAAATGACAAACACGAATCCACGTTCATCTATCCAGAGATTTTTCTGCGAGAGTGTGGCACGGTCAAGCAGCAGCACATAAGTCATTTTTGCAGTCTGGCTCAGGTCAAGTTCCAAAAGGAAGCGTGGGTATGGGAGAAACGGCGGCAGCAGAGTTTGCGTGGTAAGATATTCTGAAATGTTGATCACCTCCAGCTGAAGCAGAAATCAGGAACAAAGAGTATGTAACGAGAATTGGTGGGTTCCAATTCTCCAGTCGCAGAAAAGCACGAAACAAGTGCTCAGCTGCGTTAATAAGTTAAGGTCTCCCATATTGGTCCTCGACTTCCCTAGGAGTGGGGAATCGTCCGGCGGCGGGCTTGCACCGCACCATTGGCATTTCAGCCACCCCGTCTTCGTTATGACCGGGCTGCGAGTTACAGAAGTACCTTTTGTGAAGTACCGGACGATTGAACGATTCACTTGTCAAGGAACATATGGAAGATTTCTGGACTTTGACGGACGAAAAACATCCTTCTACTTGGTAGCCGATGAAAAAGGCCATTTCGTAGCATTGCAAGCAATTTTGTAAACAAAACGTCATAATAGTCCGAGAATGGTCTTGAAAAAGATGCCCTACACTTGGTAGGCATCGAGAATGCCTGTTTCGTAGCATTGGTGAGAAACTTGTAATTGAATTGTAATTCTTGAGACCAAATCTCCGCTTTTGAAAAAATCCTCTCAATAGGTAGGCAACGAAAACAGCCCAAAGACAACCATCTTTTTGAGAATTAACAAAAAGGTCACAAATGACCGACTTTCAAAGAGGCGCTTCTACTATTAACAGAAAAAGTGGCCTAAAATGGGGGGTGTTGGAGAAAATTTCTGCCTTAAAAGTACGCCTCTACTTACTAGCCAGCGAGAATAGCCAAAAGCCAGCAAAAAACAAATGAATTATGTATTTCTGCCACTGATTGCAACGGCATATCGGTGACAGAAAGATCGTTTAGAGCGATTCTTCGCGGTTTGGGGTGGTGGAAATCGTTTTGTGGTTGGACTTTTTCTGCTGAAGCTGCTCCAGCTGTTTCAGCACCGATTCCTTCTCCGAGGTCTTGCCGCCCGGTGCGGAAAGCTGCTGCTTATTCAATACCATGTCGATATACTTGCGGATATTTTTCAGAGCAGAGATGTCCGGCTGCAAGGTTTCCAGTTGGGTGTGCAGCTCTGCGCTGCTGGATTGCAGCGCAGAAAATTCGGCATCCAATGCCGAAAAATCTACCGCTGTGCTGCCGTTCAGTTTCATCAGAGTGCGGACAGCTTTATTAAAGGTGTCCAGCTCCTCTTTGTGCTGGGCGGCATAAGCGTCCTTGGTCAACTTGAAGTTCTTCTTGATAAAGGTGTCGTGGATGGGCTTCAGCTTGGCATGGGCGGCGGCAGCATCCTTGATCTGGGCGATTGCCCGCATACGGTTTTCGTTCTGCTTCAACTGCCTACGGAGAGGGGCGGCGGTCTGGTTCAGGTTAGAAATTGCGGTATCCAGATCCTCGATGGTGTTCAGAGAATGGGCTTTCAGATAGTCCACCGCCCGTTTGACTTCCTCAAAGTCTCGGACAGTGCATTTCAGTTTTGCCTTGCCAGACCAATCGCTGCGCTGCTCGTTGCGGAGGTTGAAGTAATCCACCAGCAGGTCGGACAGCATTGACTCCTTGGCTTGTTCCAGTGCATCCAAAAGAATCTGCTTCTTTTCATTCAGGTCTGCGATCCAGCGTTGCAGCCCACGAATCGCACTGCGGATGGACTGCATCAGGCTATTGGCGGCGCGAATATCCCGGTTCAGGTTGCCGAGAAAAGTTTCCACTCCACGCTTTTCCATCTGGTGTGCGGCGGGACCGAGATGCACGGTCGGTATCTGCTGGATGCCCTGTCGCTCAAAGGAGCGCAGGTCAACACGTTCCGGGCGGCCAGCCGCTTCCAAATAGCGGTTGGTAATGGTCTCCCAGCCATGCCGCCAGACCTCGGCATACTTCTGGTCGTTCCAGTCCACCGTGTTTTCCTTGTGGCACTTCCAGTTGCCGGAAGCGAGCCGGATGCGCTCACCGTTCTCGTCAAGGTCGTACACCTTTCTGGCTTTCGGGAGCCACTTGCCGTGTTCATCTATTGCCCGGAGCGTCAGCAGAATGTGAGCGTGTGGGTTTCCATCTCCCTTGTCGTGGATGGCAAAGTCGGCAATCATCCCTTTGGAAACAAACTGCTCCTGACAAAACTCTTTTATCATGGACAAATACTGCTCCTTCGGCACCTCCACCGGGAACGCCAGCACGATGCGCCGGGCAAGCTGGGAGTTCCACTGGTTCTCCACAGCTTCTACGGCGTTCCAGAGGGTCGCCCGGTCTGCATATCCGGGCGGCGCATAGGATGGCAGCATGATCTCAGCGTGGACAAGCTCTTTCTTCTTGTTGTAGAATTTTGTTCTCTGGTCGTACTCGCTGAACAGCCGTTCGCCGCTTTGGTAAGCGGCCCCGGCAACAGCGGACTGCCCTTGGCTGCGCTTGACGATGGTAATTTTGAAATGCGGACACGGAATAGGCATCACCCCCAAACAAAAAGACCGCCCAGCAAGATTGCTCTTGGTGAACGGTCTGGAATTGTATTCGGTTTTGCTCGCCGCCTTAGAACGGAGTGCCATGCGCTTCGATCTCAGGCGGGAGCCGCAAAAGGATAGCTGCAAAGCAGCGCAAGGAAAATGCAGTTTTCCTTGGGATGGAATCGGGCTGGCGCACAAACGCCAGCTTCGATTTCATCGAGCCGTCTGCAAGACCGCAATTTCACCGGAACGGTGTATAATTGCGCCCTTTATTCTAAAGGGTGCGGAACGCTGCGGCTTTCGTGCAGGTCGTGAATCATCTTTGCAAGAGCCAGCGCAACTTCCGGCTGACGGAACGCAATTTTCAGCAGCTCCATCACCTGATCGTTGGTGAGTTCTTCCGGCGCAATCAGAAAACTTTCCAGCATTCCGGCACGGGTACACAGCCGATGCACACGGGCCTTGCGGGTCAGCTCCGGTATCTGGTGTTCCAGAATTTTCTCCCGGTGCTGGTAGTAGCGCAGCTGCTGTTCTGCTTTGGCTTTCTCGCTGCGGAGATAGGCGAGATCGGTTTTCGGTTGGGTCAATGGCATCACGCTCCTTTTCAAAAGTTGGTTGTATTCGACATTTTTATTGGTTCGTGGTACACTACACACAATCAATGTGAATAGAGGTGACTGCGTTGCTTGCGTTATATCTAAGTGTGCTTGATGATCGAAACTTTGAAGAAGATTTTACCGAGGTGTACAATACATACAAACGGCTGGTTTACCATACCGCTTACAAAATCATGGATGATTCGTATCTGGCAGAGGATGTGCTACAAGAGGTATTTTTGTACGTTGCAAAAAATTTTTCTAAAATTCATCGAGAAAACTGTCACGAACTCGCTGCTTATCTCGTTAGTTGTAGTAGAAGCCGTGCATATGATATGCTTCGCAAACAACGAGAAGAATTGCTGGAAGATGTCCCAAACGAACCAGATGCCGCTCCGGTGCCGGATGATGCAGCAGTTAGCACCGATAACATTGAACGTCTAACAGAACTGATTGGCCAAATGAAACCGATGTACCGTGATCCGCTACGCCTTTTGGCAATGGGATATACAAACCGTGAGATTGCAAAATCGCTGGGATTAACGGATGAAGTGGTACGAACACGGCTCTTTCGAGGACGAAAACTATTATGGAAGGAGATGAACAGCCATGAGTGAGCGGACAGACATTTCATTTGATGCGGCTTTGATGATGGCACTTCGTGCAGATGCGCAAAGAGAACTGGATTCGCTTCCAACGCCAAAGCAGTTTGAGGAAATCTACCCAGATACGTCCCAATGGGACGAACGAATGACAGAGGCCTTAAAGAAGAAAAAGCACCACCCAGTGTTGAAACGAGTACTAATTGCGGCATTGACACTCGTAATGCTGACGGTTGGTGCTCTTGCGGTCAGCGCTGATTTCCGCAGGGCAGTCTATACGATGATTCAAAAATTTCTGCCCATTGAGATGCAGCTGACTTATCAGGTGGATGGCGAACCGCTGGAGTGGCTCCCGGATGGATACAGCGACCATTATGTGCCGAACGGCTTTGAAATGGACGATGTGCAGAAATTTGAGCGAGCAGAAAACTTTTTACATGTTTACTCGTCAAAAGAAACAGAGGAAAGCTACACAGTCCGTTGCTCAATTATCCAGCCAGGGCAGCAGTCCCTGTTTGATAATGAGCATACAGTGTACGAAACCGTAAAGGTCGGAGAAGCAGATGGTGTACTTGGAACCAGTACGGATGAACATGGAAAGAATGTTTATACTCTAAGTTGGGAACATCGGGGGATTACACATACCGTTATGGGAAACATTCCATACGATGAGATTATGAAAATTGCGGAAGGTATCCGTTAAGAAAGCTGGACACTTGTGAGAGTTCACAAATGTCTGGCTTTCTTTTTGTCTGAACTTACAAAGATGGAAAATTTGAAAAATTTTCTCCTGAAAATTGAAACGAAGCGAATGCGAATTGCGTTGATTATACAAAGGCTCTTGATGGGAGCAAAAAAACGGAGGTGTATGTCTATGTCGAAAAAGCGTTTGTTGTCCATTGTTGTTTCAGCGGTGATTCTCTTGAGCTTTGCCTGCACCGCAATGGCCGCTGAAAAGTCTGAACGGTATGTAGGCGATAGTACGGTCAACGGATCTATTTACCAAACATACTATCAGGTTGATGCCCAGACTCGAACTGGAGTAAAGAAAATCAGCGTTTCAGGCGTTCTCTATGAAAAGGGGACAATTGGAACATGGCAAAAAGTAAGTAGCTGCTCAAACAGCAGCACGACCTCAACCTGCATGGTGAGCAGTAGCTTTAACACTAAGCCCGGAAAATCTTATAGGCTTGAGTATTCTGCGACCTTTAGCTATTCCGATGGACGGAGCGAAACCATTACCGGAAGTACCAGTAGATAAGTGGAGTTTGTTATATATTTCAGCAAGTTAGAAAGGTGTGAGGTAATTATAAAGGCGAGACCAACGCGAGTTATCCGATACCTAGCTATAGTCGCACTGTGCTTGCTTTTGGGCTTTATGCTTGGAAGAAAAAGCAAATATGAAAAACGAGATTATTTGAAACAATTCAAAATTGGAAAAGCAACATACTCTGAATCGTTGATATATGAGGCTTATGGCGGATTGCAAAATGATGGGATAATGTTAGCGGTATACTACGATGTGGATGCAGCCAAAATTATTCATCAACTCGATTCATGGGAGAAAATTAATGATTCTCCAACCATATCTTCTATATTAAAAAATGTGTCGTCATATTTTGGATTAGATTTTGTGATTCCTGAAATTGCAAGTGGAAATTTTTTTCTTTATGATAATAGTCAGCATAAGGAACTACGCTCGGAAGCCGAAATGAATACATTGCTTTTACATTCTGAAGATGTGAATTTTAGTCTCGTTGTCTGGGATGATGAGAAGCACACAATTTATATAGTAGAGTACAGAATTTAAGGAGGTTCGTTATGAAGAGGTTCGTATCATTAATTCTTTCAGTGTGTTTTTTGTTTTCGATAAATACTGTGTCTTATGCTGCTAACATAAGCAGCCGTAAAGCTAGCAATCCTGTTATTCAAAGCATGAATGATAAGTATCATGTTGATTTTTCGGGAATGTCGATAGATGAATTAAATAAGTTTATCGATAAGATGAAAGATGAAGATCAAACACGTGCATCTGGAAATTTGTTAAATAATACACAGCTTGCATGGTTGGCAGCTGCGCAAATTGCACGGGATAAGGGATATGAATGTGCGGCTCTTATGGTTGAATTCTCTGTATATAATATTGACTATTCTGAGAGTGTGACGGATTCTTCGACGCCATTGCTTGACAAGTTAAACACGACAACAGTTTTTAATAATTATAAAAACAAAGTACTTAATAGTGGCTTGAAAGATTTTAGTGGAGGAAGTTGGTCTTTTACAATTCAAAAGTCTGATAATGCAGATTTATTCTATGCATTGCATAGGGTAAGCACCTCTGGAACAGGCTTCATGATTGGTAATTCTATAATGTATTACTTGATTACCGTTCATGACACATTTGATTTTGCATATGACAACAACTATGACGACTTGTTTACTACTACAGTGAACAATTGGGCTTGGTTGTGCCAGCAGACGCATGTGTTGAATCCCATAGAGATAAATCTTAGCACGGCTATTGGATAAAAAATCAGTGGTATTTATTTTTTTGCGAAAGTAAAAGTTGAAATCTAAAATAAGGATGGCTCTAACGTATGAAAAATTTTACGGAGGTGTTTCCAATGCAGAGCAACTGATGTATAAGAAATCTTGTGTATACTCTAAAAGTAAAGAAGGAAAATTAAAATAGCTAGTGAAAAAATATCTCGTAGAATTTTTTTGAAAGCAAGTGGGATTGTGGCTCTTTCTTCAATGGAGCTTAACTCTGGGCTGACTGCTTTTGCAGATAATCAAAGTGATGGAAGCAAATCTCATATCGAGAGATACCATAGATACGATTTTGATACAAAAGAAGAATCTATAGAGGAAATTATAGTTGAAACCAATTCCTTCACGGATGGAGAGACAACTGCAGGCTATTTTCCAAATGGAAAGATTTCGGATATTGATCTATCCGATCTGTATGCGATTATCGGAAGCAATGATATCACTGTTGTTGATAATCCAACGGCAACACCATATTGTAGTACGGTATGCCTACAGATAACGACCAATAATGGAGGGACAAATTATGGTTCTGGATTTATGATTGGGCCTAATGCACTTGCAACAGCAGCACATAATCTATACAGTATAAAGGAAAAAGCCTACGTTAAGTCGGTAAATGTCGCACCTGCTCGATCTGATAATAGTAAACCTTTTGGAAGCGAAAATGTATCGGCAAGTTCGATGATTGTTAGTGATTCTTATCTTGCTGGAACAAGTTCGGAGGATTGGGCGATTATTACGCTCAAGAATAATTTAGGAACGAAAACGGGATGGCTTGGGTTACATTGGCAGTCTAGCAATTATTCATCATCACAGTTGGTGTATGCTTATGGCTATCCGAGCCAAATAAATGGTGCCGATGCGAGATATCGGATGTGTAAATCTTCTGGGTATATTAGAAGTCAGACTTCAAAATATCTCAAGGGCGATTGGGATTTGACAGGTGGCTTTAGTGGTGGTCCTCTTGTAGAATATATTTCTGGAGCTGGGTATGTAGCTATCGGAATCCATAAAGATGGAAGCACAATTGATGGTTCTTCATATCCAACTTCTTATACAGGGGCATTGAGAATAACACAATCGCTTTATACGCTGTTCCTTTCATACAGAGGTTGATAAAATGAAATGCAAACGGAAGATTATGGTTGGCATAGCATTTGTGGCAGTGGTTCTCTGCATTCTATTTCAATCGAATACATTCGGAAGAAAAAAATCGGAACTTATAATTGAAGAAGTTGACCTGAAGAACAATTGTATTTATGCGACTGCAAAAAATCAATTATATGATACGGATGACAATTATATAATTTATGGCGTATCAAACTACTTGAAAGGAAATCTTCAGTTGTCGTATCTTAAAGAAGGCGAAAGCATTCTTGTGATATCAAACGGTAAGGTGTTGCTATCAGATCCGTATCAATTTGATAAAATATACAGTATTCAACTGTTGCAATAGCGTTTCATTTTCTCAATAAATAATATAAGCTATTTACAGCTGCCTCCTCTGTTAAGTGGTGGTGCAGTGCTTATTCTCAATAACGATGCGATTGATGAAAATGATAGACCTTTTTGGAATTTAGAATTTTCTCAATAATCAAGCCCCCAAAATGGCAAACTTGAAATCATCGAGAGATACATAAAATATAGGGTTAAATCGACTTTCGTGTCGAAAAAACAAGTGCTAGAAATAGCAAAATTCATTGAATTTTAGAATGACATTTATAAGAAACCAGTAGATTTGCCTGATATTTGTGATTTCTTTGACCGTTGGGCCATTGATTTTGCACTACATTGATTTTGCACTACTATGAGCAAAGGAAAAACTTAAAATAAGCAAACAACCCGCCATTTGCAGCGACTGCAAGTAGCGGGTTGTTTGGCCTATTTTGAGGTTAGTCTTTCAGTTTGCCATGGTCACAGCCAAGTGAGAGATAATGCTCAATCTCACCACTCAGCACAAGCTGGACGCACTCCAAGGGCTTGTTGTATAGTAGCCAATCAAGTTCAGCTCGCTGTGCCGGGGTATTGCCGTATTCGTCCTCGATGGCAAGGCAGTCAATGGCAATGGCAGAGCCATCAGCGAACTGGGCTTCCGCTCGGTTGGTGTCCATATTATAGTGCCAAGAACGTGCTTTTTGAGAACTATTCTGGTCAAAAATTCGATTTTGTTTCATTTGAATGCCCTCTTTGATGCTTTTATGATTTAGTTTTTTGACGAGATGAGGTCTCTTTTTTCTTTCTCTTGAGTCACCCAACCGCACTATCCTGCATCAGTTGCAATCATAAAAATTACAGCCATGGCGGCGATAACAGTGCAAGTCACAAGAGCAGACCATGCTGGAAGTTTTTCTGCAAATACAAATATGAAAAGAACAGCAATCTGAACAACAAGGTACACAATGCCAATATGGACAATGGGAAAACCTAGGAACTTGCTCTTCAGCTCTTTATGGCCAAACGTCCTTTTCCATAAAACAATCTGAGCCGCAAGCGCAACTACCGTAAAAATATATGCAATCCAAAAGGCTGCGCTTTTAGAAGTAGGAATCGCCAGCGAAACAACGGTTATAAGGATGAAAATGATTCCTATGAGCGCATATCCTTTTACACTGTTCTTTTTCATTTTCAACCCTCTCTCTTTGCTCCACATTTCGGGCAGAACTTTCCGGGCTTTATAAACTTGAACCCACATTGAGGACAAGTATCTGGCGATGTTTGAGGTGCTCCGCAGTTATCGCAGAATCGTGCGCCCGGTGTTAATTCCGCTCCACATTGGTCACAAAAGCGATTACCTTCACTTGGCGGCGGACTTCCGGCCTGAGAAGGTGTCGCTCCAAAGGCATTTTGAATCGAATCTCCAACGATTCCTCCTACCACGCCGCCTACACCAGCCATCGTACCAAGCCCGACACCCATATTCGTGAACTGACCCACTGCTTCATTTGATGCGACCTTCTCAGCCACATCAAATCCACGCTCTTGCTGATAGGTGTATCCTTCAATCTTCCGCTTTTGCGCAATGCCCTGCGCTTCTATCACCATTCGCTGGGAAGCCGTCTGCTGATCAATCACTCCGACCTGTTGACGCAGCTTTGCGTCCATGATATCCGCATACTGGCGGAAATGCAGATTTTTGAATTTTTCGTATTGTGGTTCTCCGTCTGGCTTTACAATCGTGGTAACAAGGAACTTGTTCAGATTGATACCATAGTCAGCAAAATCCGAAATAAGCCGCTTGTGCAGCTCTTCCGAAAACTCCGTAAGATGAGCATCCGCTTCAAAGATATTGATTGCATTTGCTGCCATTGTTTGGGCAATGTATGTTTTTACCCTCGTCATAAGGAATGCCCGGAAGAACTGAATCAGCTTCGCCTGTCCTAAAAAGGCTTCCGTGCCAACCAGTTTAATGAGCAATTTTCTGGAATCGGACACACTAAGCGACATTTCACCGCTGGCACCAATCGAGATAGGAAATTTGTATGTAGGTTCGAGGTACTGGACTTTGCTATCTGTACCCCACCGAATTGCCATTTGCTCCGTCTTATTTATAAAATAGACTTCACAATGGAAAGGTGTCTGTCCTCCTGTTGGAAGATTGGCGACTTTACGGATAAGAGGGATGTTTTCGGTTTCAAGGGTATACCGACCAGCACCAAACAAGTCCAGTGCCTGACCGTTCATAAAGAAAATGGCTTCCTGCGATTCATGAACGATCAACTGTGTAGACGTGTTGAAATCTTCACTGGGGTGCTTCCATACGAAGGTGCTGTTATCACCTTCGTATTTGATGATCTGCGCGATTGACAATTCCATTCACCTCCGCTGGCATCTTAGCTTTCCAGAACTGTTCTGTCGTTTCAACCAGTTCTTTTTCATTTTACCACATTGTATCTGTATTATCAATCTAAGTTCCGGGCAAAATAAGGTTTTGTATATGGAACCTTCTTCTTTGTTTCCATGTATGATTTTTCATGAGGTGAACAAAGTGGATTATGCCCTGTACATTCGTCAACACATTACGGAACTCCGCATGAAACGAAATGTTTCAGAATACCAGATGAGCCTTGACTTAGGCCAAAACAAAAATTATATCCAAGGTATCAGTTCTGGAAAAGCATTGCCTTCCATGTCACAATTCTTCAATATCTGTGACTATTTCAATATTACGCCGATGCAATTTTTTGATACCGAAAGCCTGCATCCCGAACTCATTAGTTCGATCTTATCTGAAATGCGTACTTTAGATGAAGAAGACCTGACTCTTTTACTTAGCTTTGCACATCGGATGAGCCATAGCAAAGACTGATTCTGCATGACCGCCATGCAACAAGAAGTCACACTTCTACCGCTTTACTGCAATAAAATTTGCAAAACCATCTTGACGCACCCCGCAATCCATGATACTCTTTATCGCAAATCCCACCAAATTTGTAGAAAAGTACAGAATGGCGAGGATTTATTCCCTATGAAGATTTTTACCGCCCCACAACACACCCGATTCATTTTGCCGCCGATTCATCCGACAAAATTTTTCGCTTGTCTTGCAGGGCGGTTCTTTTCTTTTATAGGACAGGAACTGCGAACCTTTCACCAAACCATGACAAGGAGGCGACCCGAAGCGTGATCTATCGAGACAATTTGTTTCTCAACGCCAGATTCCAAGAAGCTGTCCAAGCTGCCCATGACCAAGATTGGCAAACCTTTGAAAAATATTCCTTCTACGATGCCAAGATGATGGAAGACCTTCTGTACAAATGCGAACATCTGATGCCTCTTGAAATCAAATGTCGGTACGCCTTACAACATTATTACAGTCACGGCGATCATTCTCCCATCATTCGGAAGTATGTCCGCCGAGCCAAAATCATTCGTCCTGACAACTGGCGCGATGCTCTGCCGGAGAGCGTAAGAGACATTGAGATGTTTACCGTATATCGCGGCGGCATCGGCAGCATTGAGCGCGCACCGCTTTCTATTTCATGGTCGCTCTCTTACGATGTTGCTGAATGGTTTGCACACCGCAGTGAACTTTTTTACCGCTGCCCCTGCCATGTATATCAAGGAACAATTCACGCCGACAAGGTGATTGCATATCTTCCAGAGCGCAGTGAATTTGAAATTATACAGCACCGGAACGTCAAAAACGTGCAGGAAATCACGCCGCTGAGAGGGTGCAGTCCTCCATTCAATGCCTTCAAATCATCAAAAAAATGGGTTCACGATGAAGAGGAAAGCAACCGCTATTTCAATGAATGGTATCAATCGCAGAACTGCTGAATTTTATGTTGCTTCAAATAATAAGTCCTACTATCACCGCTTTACCACAATAAATTTTGCAAAACTATCTTGACGCGCCCTGCAATCCATGATACCCTTTATCGCAAATCCCACCATTTTTGTAGAAAAATACAGAACGGCGAGGATTTATTCCTCATGAAGATTTTTACCGCCTAGCAACACACCCGATTTGTTTTGCCGCCGTTTCACCCGACAAAATTTTTCGCCTGTCTTGCAGGGCGGTATTTTTCTTTTGGGGAGCTGTACCTTGAATCCTACATAAGCCGTCTGAACGAGATACTGCGCCATGACCTCACACTTTCTGTGGGCGAG
>OBJO01000349.1_pt1 | contig 21075 bp, 31 predicted proteins | sample 1481741 | NCBI WGS metagenome assembly OBJO01 (sample SAMN06140803, study PRJEB22556) | human gut metagenome | host: Homo sapiens | place: China: Beijing | collected 2014 | reverse complement strand
TTTCCATAAACAACTTGAATTTATCAAGGGTATTTTTATATGACTGAGGAAACAAGATGTTTAAATTTTTTTCTATGCTTAATAATTCTTTCATGATTAGTCCTTTCAATATGAATTTTTTTACAACTTTCAATATAATCCCGTGCACGTTTTTTCCAATAGGCCTCACGAAATTTATCGTGCGCCTCAGCTTGCACAAATTATTGTGCCAAATACCCTGTGTCATAATCTAAATCGTCAGTTTCCACAAACTCATCTAAGAAAATATATACAAAGGCATGACTCCACAGAATTTGTAGACTCTGAACGCGTAAAGAAAGGTTTTATGTTTGGAACTTCTTCTGATGGGGGACGCTTATATTTCGATTTAAATGATAATCTATCAATATGGGAATATTGGCTAGATGATGGAAGTATTGGAAAAGTAGCAGATACTTTTGATGAAATTCTTGAATATGGAAAAATTATAGATTTCGAGTAAATGTAAATTGTATCAAGGTTTAACAAACTCATAAGCTCGTCTAAAATAATTTTCAGACAATTTCAAACCTTCATCAAGATCGTTTGAGAGATTTGTTTTTTGACAATCTCATTAATAAATTAAATGGTAAATAAATTATGAAATCTATTTTAAGTTTAATTTTATCTCTAATAGTATCCTCCTCTTCTAAATTACCTTATGTTTCACATTACTCGTATGATTTTCAACATGGCTGGTTAAATATAATTGTATCAGAATATAATAGTCAAAAAACTTGTGGAGACATAGGTATAAGTAATAATGAGTTACAATATAAGCTTTTTTGTGGGAAAGAAAATGGAAAAGGAAGGATTCCGTTAAGTAAAATAAAATTCAAATATGAGAAAGGTATTTTTTCTGCTCAAAGTATTATAAGTGGAAAAATATTTTTTTCAGTTAAATGTACACAAGAGCAATACAGATGTATAGAAAAATATATTAAGAAATAAACAGCAAGCAGTAGCCCGAATGAAACTTCTTGAGGTATTACGAGCCTGAGGCCGGGCGGTTTGTGAATCAGGATCCGATTGGGCTGTGGGGTGGAGAGAATCTGTATCGGTTTGCGCCGAATACACAAATCTGGGCTAATCCGCTGGGATTAACTTTAGATCCCTATGCTTTTTTTGATGAAGCAATCCAACGACAAGGAAGTATTCAGAATGGCTCAGCTTATCCAGCAAATTTCAAGTATTCTTGGATGGGTTCTGATGGGTTGAAATATACTGTACGAGCTCATCCGGCAGATCCAAATTATGGGAAAACAGGAAGTATTTTTAGAGTGTCTGCACAAGAAATTGGGAAAGGGACTAGTTATTTGGGAACTGATGGTAAGTGGTATCATGAATCAACTTTGAAGCCTGGGAAAAAAGGTAATATCAATCCTAACTATAATAGTACTGCTGCCAGAGATACACATATTCAGATTGATCCAAATAAAAAGGTGGGTCATACACTTGGATCATGCGGTTCAACAACTGAAGATAAAGATACAGAGGGGAATAAATATGAAAGAATCCATAACTTATGAATTGATGAAATTCAATAATCACGTCAAAGAAAACTTCGAGTGGTTAGACTTTCAAGTTACATTACTTGATTTTACAAGGATGAATATTATTGTTAGTGATGATCCAAGTTATTATTTTAATTATGAAATCAATTTGTATGGAGTTAAATATTTATCTGGAAATTTAACGTGGACTATTGATATTGATGAAGATACTTGTGTTGTTAAAATTATTGATGAAATAGATTCAAATATTTTACCAAGTTTACGAGAAAATTGTTTTTATTTAAGGTTTAATAATACTGATTTAGATACGCCATCATTTATTATTATGGCTGAAAATATTGTTATTTCTTATGAAAAAAAATATTTTAACTAGCTGTAGCCTACATGAAACTTCCAGTTTCTACGCTAGGTGTGAGTAGAACATACATGGTATCTGCTTTTTAAACAATATTAATGTTTTAATTGAGGTCGTCTGAAATATTCGTACTTTAAATAAATAATTCTAGATATTGCTAGATGATGGTAATTGCGCCAAATTACTTGCAGAGTTAGGGAGATAATTATGAAAGCATTAAAAATTAATAAATCTCTATGGTCTCTTCCATTAGATTTTTCTTTTGATAGCAGTGAAATCAATGAATTAATAAAGGTAATGGATATTGAATTACAAGAAGTGGTTATAAGCCCTAATGCTGATATGTGGTATTTTTTATTTATGAAAGAAGAATTTATTTTAGTTAGTGATGTAGATGACGGCTTAGATATTCGATTTTTCAAAAAAGAGAATGAAGATTTAGCTAAAAAATTTATTAATAAAATTACTTCTATTGTATCCTTTAAATAAATAAAATAAAGCAAGCCGTAGCCCGCACAAAACCTTCAGTCCCGACGTAGGGTATGTGCGGAACGCACGCACGCGGTTTCTGTTTTTCAGACGACCTCGAAAACCAAACCTACTTCATTTAGGACGGTAGCCATCTGTTACAGGAGAAAAATTCAGACGGCAGGTATACCTATATCTACACCAATCCCGACAGCTACAACCCTTGGCACAGGTACACAACCGGACCAACATGGTAATAAATACTCTTTAAAGAATGCACATAAGAAGGAGAAATTATGTATTTAGATCAAGTAAATTATGAATTAAACAAACAAATCAATGATTTTGTATGTAACTCAAATGATGCTACTACGCCGGAGGAACGCATTGATATTCTGAATCAAGCATGGGAACTTTTACCTAAACCAGCCACTCAATTCGTTGAGCCTACTTCGGCAATCGCCTGTGGTATTTCAGGAAGCTATAAAAAATTAGGTGATTATCCCAAAGCTCTTGAGTGGATACTTATTGCGCTTGAGGCTAGAAAAACAGTGCCTGATGGCAGCCCATTTTTATGGGCAGGTATTATCTATTACGAACTAGGTGATATGGAAAATGCTTATAAATATTTTGACCTAACTTATAATGAGCTACGTTACACACCTTTCTCTATGGAAGACAAAAAATATTGGCAATTTTATAAGCAACGTAAAGAAGAATTAAATCCTAAGAAAAAAACTAAAAAGTAAGATTCGATATTTTCAGACGACCTTTTTTGTCCCGTACTTAACCGCCGCTACGCCTACGACCTGGATGTAGTATAACTAGAGGGAAATATACTATGAAATATCATATTGAAGATTTAAGAGACCAATTACATAACCATAACTGGATTGTTTTAAAAGAATCAGAAGGAAATGATTTAGATATATCAGAATATTGGACTATTCGTCATAGATACCAACCAAACAAAACTTGTACTCTAGCTTTTGAAGGAATGGATGACTTGGAAGTTTTACCAATCGAAAAAAGTTATGCATGTTTTTTATCTGAAGAGCCAGCTATATCATTATACTTTTCTAAGAGCATTAAGTTATGGAAGAGAGATTTAAATACATTCATTTTAAATCTGAATTCTTTTATAATTTGCTAATTTTAAATCCTTCAAACTATATAAAGCTAATCAAAATCCAAATAACTGTAAATGTTTCTAGCAAGCGTAGGTTGGGTCAAGACCCAACAAAATATCAAGGTCGTCTGAAGGTTATTTCAGACGACTTTGCCCTATACGCTTACCCTTACCTGCTTCGTATACAACGAAAACGGCCAGCACCAATGGAAAGTGCCGTCTAAAGAAGAGAACGCCCGAAACGGTTTGCCTGAAACCGACTGGCGCGATGCGCAGTACGATATGCTGTACCTGCCCGTTCAGAAACCATCCGCTACCACTACGATTTCAACGGCAACCGTACCGCCACCGTCCTGTCTGACAGCAGACAGATCAACTACCTGTACTACGGTAGCGGGCACCTACACCAAATCAGCCTCGACGACGAAGTCATTACCGAAATCGAACGCACACAGGGTAAACTCGCCAGCTGTTACGAACTCGATCCCCAGTTCGCCTAAAAAACGAAGAAGTTTCAGACGGCCTCGAAGAGGAAACTGGATTCGTTTGGGTCGGCAGATATATCTATATCTACACCGATCTCGACAACTACGAGCCCTTGGCACAGGTTCGCGATTGGACAACCGAAGACGAAAAAGGCGTCCAACAAGCCACTACTTCCACTGCGATAAAATCGGCATTCCGCGTGAGATGACTGATAGCGAAGGCAAACTGGTTTGGTTCGGGGATTATTACGGCTGGGGCAAACTGAAGAACGAAACCAACACATCCGGAACTGCTCACCAACCCTTCCGATTGCAAAACATCCTTGTCCGCACTGGTATGTAGCTACTGCCAAAATGGAGAGAAATCTTAGTCAAAAAGAAATAATGGGAATGGTACATTTTCTTGGAGTACTACAAAGATAATGTAATCGTACAACATAGGAAATAGTATCATGACAACTTTAGAAAATAAGATTTTTACTTTAAAACAGAATCATTTAATGAAAAAAATGAAAGAAATTCATTTTTTGAATAATTTAATTTCAGATTCTGAAAAAATTATTCCATATCCACTCTCATGTAAAATAATAAATCGTACTTTTACCTCCTATAGAAATATAGAATTATCAAAAGAAAATTTTAGTTTATCGATAAAAAATGAAATATTAAATTTTTTTGCACCAGAGGAAAATGATATTGCTTATGTATACTTTTATGGAGGAATAAATGATTCGGCTGAAATACCAATAGAATTATTCCCCTTGTTTATTATCAAAATAAAAAATATTAGCAGTTGGCTAGAATTAATAAACAAACCTAATTTTTATTGTTTAAAATTATTTAGTTATAAAATAGATAAAGTTATCGATATATCTCTACTCGACAATGAGGAAGATGTGTTATCTATTTCTATTGGACTGAACGCTTAACTATTTTAAACATAAATAAACTATTCCAGCAGAAACAATCCTTGGTTTTGTATAACTTAGAGGTGTTAACCATGAAAGAATTATTAGAAAAACTTGAAAATAATAGTTTTATTGATAAGGTCAGAATAGATCTTGAATTCGATGTAAAGGACTACCAAGAATTATTAAAAATTTTGAATGAAATAAAGCATTATACTCATAATCATAATCTAATTGAAAAAAGACTAGCGTCTATTTTATATGAAATACCGAAATTAACACATATTTGGTATCTCAATTTAAAAGATGATCCAAATAAAAATGAATCTTCTATTGTTAATCAACTTGAAGATGCATGGATAGAGTTAGATGCAATAATTGGAGAAGAAATTCTTGGTCAAGGACAATAAACTCCTCTTAACAAACATAGATCATGGCTTAAACTTAACAAACAGTAGTCGTAGGTTAGGGCAAGTTCCGCCAAATATCAAGAGTATCTGAAAAAGGATGAACGCGTCTATCGGAATGCGCATCAGCCTTTCCGACTGCAAAACCAATACTTCGATGAAGAGACCGGGCTACATTACAACCTGATGCGGTATTACGAGCCTGAGGTCGGGCGTTTCATTAACCAAGATCCGATTGGGTTGTTGGGTGGTAGTAACCTTTATCGGTTTGCACCTAATGCACAAGGATGGACTGATCCCTCTGGTTTTATAGCTATAGCATTAGTTTTCTTACCAGAAATAGGTGCTGCTTTAACTGCTTTAGGGCAAGCTGCACTGACAGCAATTGGCATTGGAGCAGTTTTAAGTCTAAGTGGTGATACTTCAAAAGAAAAAAGTCAGGCTAATGCAGGGGCAAGGGCAGCGATAAAGGCAGGCGCTTGTCATGGAAACTGTAAAAGTTCAAAAAAGCCTCAACACGGATATAAAATTTACGATAAAAGAACGGGACAAATAATGGAATATGGTATCAGCGGAGCAACTAGAACAAAGGCAGATTACTTTAAAACAGAAAATAATTCGCCGAGGATTTGAAGTAAATTGAGGGGTAAGTATGGTGGCGATCCTAATTATGCAGGCTCGGTAATGATTGATGGACTGCCAAATAGAGAAGCAGCTTTAGCGTGGAAAGAGGCACGGTACGATTACATAAACTAAAATATGGCTCCCCGCCTCCAAGGCAAAAACGACCTATAGTTGATTAGGAGAAATTTATGATTAAAGTTATAGACTTACAAAGTGAATATAGTATAAATCCAATATTTGTGGATTTTAATAGACAAGCCTACGCCATTCCAACGCTATATGCTAAATCTCTGCCTAAATTTGAATCAAAACAGATTCATACCTGTTTGATTATTTTGTATCCTCATGATGATTTCCCAGAAAAACCGAATATAAAAGGATTTGCAGATTTCTATCTGTATTTTAATTTTGATAAATATTTTGTGTCTTCTGATGCTGAGAAAAAAATGATGCAATTAGAAGCAGTCCATCAAGGAATGTTGGGAATTGCAGTTGAACAGGGGTGGAATACAGAACCATTTGAAATAGCATATCAAGCATGCTTAGATGCTAATCTCATCTTAAGTACTCAAATTAAAAAACGCAAAATGAGTCCGAATAGAAAACAGTATTTGTCCATATTTGCATATTGTGATCTCTATCATTTTAAAATTAATTGGGTAGTATCTGATAAAAAAGGGGCAATCCTTCACGAGGGATCTCTATTTTCAGAAGAACCTTCTTTCTTGGCTATGGGCTATCGGTTGAATTTTCATTGGATAGACGACGAACATTTTATTGTTCAGTCCGATTACAAAGGGCTGATTTCAGATACTTGGGAAGTTGATATCTCGAATGGTGCTGTCCTAGCAACTCACAGGTTTTAGCCTGTGTGAAACTTCCAATTTTGACGTGGCGTGTGTAGCAAGCCGTAGACCGCACAAAACCTTCAGTCCTGACGTAGCGAGATAGCCGTGGTCATAATTTTACTGTCGCCTTTAAAAAGGCAGGTATTCCTAGAGCTGATGCTAAAGGCTACACATGGCATCATGTTGATGATTTTGATCGGAAAACTGGTAAGACAACAATGCAGTTGGTTAACAGGAAGAAAACCGCCTGAAAAGAGAAGGAAAAAGAAAAAACTGGTACTTGTTAAATTATTAAAGGAGTTTACCATGCTCAATTTTTATGATTGTGATAAAAATTTATCTGAAAATGATTTCAATGAGGTTGAAAAAAAACTAGAAGTATCTTTTCCATCTTTATTCAGGTCACATTACTTCAAATGGAATGGAGGTACTCCCAATCTTTCTTGTTTTGTCAATGATAATATTGATTATGACTATATTGATATTCGAGACTTCATTCCAATGAAATATTCTAAGCAGTTTGAGGATGATCCAGATTTCACATTAGAAGGAAGAGCCATAAATGAATGGGATCTTAATGAGTTACCTAGGAATTTAATTCCTTTTGCTTTTGATTGGGGAGGTAATTACCTCTGTTTAGAAAAAAATAGTTGGCAAATTATTTATTATGTAAGGGACGTATGGAGTGAAAATATATCAAGGGAAGCTAATTTTAAAAGAAATTCAAATATTATTGCGAGATCATTTGAGGAGTTTTTAAATTATTTAGAAGAAAATCCTGATGATTAATAAACTGGCGTAGCGTCGTGTATATATAGTAAGCGTAGCAAGCCATAGCACGCATGAAGCCTTCAATCTCGAAGGAGTAAGCCGTAGCCCTGACAAACCCTTCCGCCTTCAGAACTAGTTTGCTCCGATTATCTCACCTATTCCACACTAAAAGTGACTACGTCACTTTGTTACAAAAAGAAAATAAAAAAAGGCCAAATACTTGAGACAACTTTCTTAAGTTTATAAGCTCCGAAACCTTAATTTTTGGTACCTTTTTGCTACCGTCTTGGTTTAACAATACGGTATATATGTAATATTTTACAGCTATATCCCCTTTAGTAACGTTGATTTAATAAAGATTTAAACACTATAGACTATATCTTTGCAAAATACGGTTTAAAATTGGAGCAAGTAAAATGAAAAAGTTACTGATTGGAATGATTGGAACTATTTTGCTTTTGACAGGAGCTTTAAAAATGTCACAACAACTTACAAAAAATCCTCAATATAATGATTTGACTGTTGGATACTATTTAGGAATGACCTTTCCTAAGTATAACCATCCTGCAAAATTGTATGATGAAATCAATTTAGATAAGGTGGACAATATCCGAAAAAGCAAAGAGACTATATCTTATTATATTGGGTTTTATAAAGATGGAAAATTAATTAAATTTGAGAAATATATTAATGCTAATAAAGTGATGGATTTTGCTTATGAATATGATGAGATGGGAAATCTAATCAAAATTTATAAAAATAACATTGAGGCAGGAAAACCGATCCAAAAGAGAATGTAGAAGAAAAAAACTGCTGCTTGTTAAATTATTAAAGGAGATTGATATGCTTAGTTTTTATGATTCCGATAAAAATTTATCTGAAACCGATTTTAATGAAGTTGAAAAAAAACTAGAAGTATCTTTTCCATCTTCATTCAAGTCACATTACTTCAAATGGAATGGAGGGACTCCCAATTTTTCTTGTTTTGTCAATGATAATATTGATTATGACTATATTGATATTCGCGACTTTATTCCAATGAAATATTCTAAGCAGTTTGAGGATGATCCAGATTTCACATTAGAAGGAAGAGCCATAAATGAATGGGATCTTAATGAGTTACCTAGGAATTTAATTCCTTTTGCTTTTGATTGGGGAGGTAATTACCTCTGTTTAGAAAAAAATAGTTGGCAAATTATTTATTATGTAAGGGACGTATGGAGTGAAAATATATCAAGGGAAGCTAATTTTAAAAGAAATTCAAATATTATTGCGAGATCATTTGAGGAGTTTTTAAATTATTTAGAAGAAAATCCTGATGATTAATAAACTGGCGTAGCGTCGTGTATATATAGTAAGCGTAGCAAGCCATAGCTCGCATGAAGCCTTCAATCTCGAAGGAGCAAGCCGTAGCCCTGACAAACCCTTCCGCCTTCAGAACTAGTTTGCTCCGAATACTCAAGAATGGATTGATCCTTTGGGAGAGAGTGGGTATCGCTTGCGTAAGAGCATGGAATCTCAGGGAATATTCCGTCCAGCTTCTTCTTGGCAGACACACCATTTAATTCCACAGGCAGTTTGGAAAGAAAACAAAACAATTATCTTAGGAGGGTATTATGAAAAAGTTATTAGTATGGGGATATGCTCTGCAGAGTATGGATAAAGTAGAAAAAATGGGGTTGCCACGAGTAAGTAGTGGAGTCCTAGGTATATCAGAGGTATTCAACCCTAAAAAAACGCATCCTGATTTTGACTTTCCCTGGAGTTGGTTCGTAAAGGGGCAAGAAATTCCTCCAATGCCTGAAAAGGTTTATGTCTGCTTAAAGAAAGCAAGAGGTGTTACTTTTGATTTTCTTCCTTATAATGATTTCTTTATCATGTCAGCGCGTTTTTTGGAATTTATAAAAAAATATGGGTTTGACTATGATTTTGGTATGAGCAAGGTAATTATTGTCAATACAAAAGGCGAGCTATTGACGAATGAAATCTATTATTTAGTAAGAATAGTTAATTGGGAAATTGGGGATGAAATTATTTATCCCGATCTAGGAATGGATGAAGATGGTTTTTCGCTAGAAGCATATACTAATTCAGATAAGGATATTTTGTTGTCTACTAATCACAACTATTCAGGAGCATTCATGGTATCAGAAAATTTAAAGGGTAAATTATTGGAAAATTTTTCTTTGCCTTTTCTTTATTCTTTGGAAGAGTGGAAGGAATTAAATAATTTAGACTTTTATTGGGATTAATAAAATATATAACATTTTGAATCATGAGGTATTATATGATTGAAACAACTAAAGATATGATTTCTGTGTGGATGGGGACATCTTTTAAAACGCCCGATGAGTTTAATGAATATACAGATGGAATGGAGGACTCAGATTCTCATTGTCCAGCTTTTGCAGATTTTGGAGTTTCATTTATTGATTCTGATTATTTTGTGGCATTCCAGACAGATAATGGAGAAATTGTGCCAGTTGAAGTGTTAGCAGAAGAAGTTGGGGCACACTCCAATAAAGTTATAAAAGATATTGTGAAAGTAGCAAAAGAGAAAGGAATAAATGAAGGTAATTCTTTATATTACTATTCTAATGCAACATTTTTTGAGGAAAATCCAGGTAAACTTTACAATGATTTGAAGTTTATAGGAACTTTCAAAGATCCAAGAAAAAAATATCGCTAGTGATAGTGAAACATTAGTCAGGATCACGGTAGTCTGAAAGTTGTTTTCGTCTGCAGAACCAGTATTGCGACCATGAGGCTGGGCTGCATTACAACCTGATGCGGTATTACGAACCTGAGGCCGGGCGGTTTGTGAATCAGGATCCGATTGGTATATTGAGCCCCCAAGCAAATTAAACGAGCACTAAGTCAAAGTTACAAGTATTTCAGAGAACTAGGAGCACTTTAAAATGAATAGACATGAATTAGAAGCCTTATATACTTTAAATAATCCTGCTACTAGCCAAGCTATAAAAATGTTACCTCCAGAGTGGTATATTTTATATCCTTCATATCTTCAATTTTTAGAACTAAGCAATGGATTATTTGGAGATGAGATAACCCTTTTGGAAGCCGAGGATATCCAACAAAGGAATATTGACTATGAAGTAAAAGAATATTTGCCAAATTTTCTTATGATTGGAGATAATGGTGGAGGGGTTGCCATTCTGATGGATAATAAAAATCAAAATATTTTTGCTGTCGGCATGGGAGTAATGAGTGAAGACTCCTTAGAAAAAATATCATCTTCTTTAGAAGACTTTCTATTAGTAAAAAAAGGAATGTTTAATTATTAGCAAGCTGTAGCCCACACAAAATCTTCAATCCTGACGCAGAGTGTATGCTGTATGCACGCGGTTTCTGTTTTACAGACGACCTTTACTAAATCGCCTCTCCCGACGGACTGGTGTACCGCTACGAATACGACCGTTACGACACCGACAGCAAAGCGCTCAAGAGCAGCAACAACCTCGGCAAAGAATGGATGTTCGACTACCGCAAAGACCAGACCGTCGTTACCGACACTTACAATACGACAGCTACGCCCCCTTGGCACAGGTACACAACCGAATCAACGAAGAAGGCGAAAGACGCCAACAAACCCACTATTTCAACTGCGACCAAATTGGCATCCCGAGAGAGATGACCGATAAGGACGGCAACCTGGTTTGTGGGGAAGAAGCAATTTTTATAACTATTCTCAAAATGTACAAGTTTGAGTAGATTTATATGGATTGTCGTCTGGTTGTAATGACGGAGATACAAAAGATAGTAAATTAATTAATCCAAAAGAATTGAAATGGATTTTAGATCAAATAGGCACAGATCCACATGCGTTTAAAGCTGATTATGTTGGTAAACGAGCCGTATCTTATTATGATGTTTATAAACAAAATAAAACTGGAGAACTTTTATTAAGAAGAAAAAATTCTTCTGAATTTATTAGAACAGGAGTTGGTTGCGATGATGATCTACCTCCTCCTACCGCACCAGCAAAAAAATGTTCATCAACACAAGGAAAAAAACAATCTGATAACAAAAATTATTGGTATATTGCTGGTCTTTCAGTTGTAGCTGTCGTAGCTATAGTCAGCCCTTTAGATGGGCCTTTGGGTGATGTGGCTGCTATTGGTGCTTTGAGTGGTGCTTTATCGCAATAAAATAACATAGGATTTTAATGATGCTGAATAATTCAATTGAAGTAACATTTTATATGGAATCAAATGATTATATTAACATGAGAGAAATAGACAAAATACTTAATATTAAAAATGCTGAGTTTTATAGTAAGGGAGACTTATTTACCTCACCAAACAAAAAGGTTCAATTTATAATTGAACACTCTTACTATTCTTTTGGTATAGATAAAGAGGAAAATTTAAATGAAAAAATTAATAAAATTATACAAAAAATAGAAGATATAAAGAAAAATTTAGACTATATATTTAAAAAATACAAACTAAATAAAGAGCTTATAATTTACAGCTGGGCCAACGATGAGGCTACTCGTGAATATAAAATCACCTTAAAACAAATTCAATTATTATCTGAGTTAGGAATAGAGTTAAAAATCATTCATTATAATATTTAGTATAAGTGTGGATTAATTTCAAGATCTAACAAACCCCAAAAGCCGTCTGAAACTCTAAACCCTCACTTATCCATCCTTCAGTGAGCCTTCCACCTGCAAAACCAATATGTCGACCGTGAAACGGGGCTGCATTACAACTTCTTCAGGTATTACGAGCCTGATGCGGGTAGGTTTGTGAATCAGGATCCGATTGGGTTAGAAGGTGGAGATAATATTTATTTATTCTCCCCTAACATACAAAGCTGGATAGATCCATTAGGACTATTATCATGGAATACTGCTAGAAAACAATTTTGGAAAGCAGAAGCAAAAAAAGAAAGGGACCGTATAGCTAAAGAAAAAGCTAAAAATCCTGGTTCAAGTCCAAAATGTAAATATTCTGAACGTAATTTAAAAAGGATGGAGAAAGGTAAAGCACCACGAATAAAAGTTAGAATTCGAACAAGAAGAGGAATTGAAGAACGCAATGTGTCATTAGAACTACATCACACTTACTTACCACAAAGATTAGGTTCAAATAAAGCTCATGAAGCTTGGAACTTATCTATTGCAACACCATGGGCTCATGCCGCAATGGACCCATTCCGACACACAGGTAGTGTATTATTAAAAATTTTGAAAGGAACCAGCACATGGTAACAGGATTAGAAATCAAAAATTTAATTCAATCTTATGAATACAAAAGGTTATTAGATAAGGCTGAACATGAATATGGAATTAAAATTTATGACAATGACGAAAGTATTTCACAAGAATGTAATTCTGTTGCTAATGAAATTAATAAATCAGGATTAACACCTGAGTTAATATTAGTTTTTATTATTGAAAACGATAAATTAGTTTTTAATTTCTCAAAATTAAAAATATCAAAATTGTCAGAAGATTACTGTGACTTTGAGGAAGATGAAGAAGATAGTGATGATATTATATTAATTGGTCAGGCTAAGACTTTCCTCATTGTAAACTCTATAGAAATTTTACTATTGAGAAAATCAGAAAAAGATTTAATAAATTTTTTGAAAGCAATTAAGATTCCTTCTTATAAAAAATATGCAAAAGAGTTATTTGAATTTTATCAAGAGAGCCTAAAGATATATTAAAACTTTTACTACTCTATCTGTATTTTGATATCTTTTTATATCTCCTGACAAGCATAGACTGTGTTAAACCCCAACAGTGTAGTAAGGTCGTCTGAAATTTTTCAGACGACCTCCCTTTTATATGTCCCTAAAAAAGCGAACAGATTTGGTTCAGCAAAAATCCGGACGGCCATTACGTCATTGAAACCAATTGATAATGTAGCTGCAAGTAAAATTATGTCGTAGTTCGGAGAGATTGGATTAGGGACACAGTATGAATTACTAAAATCTGTTAAATCATATATAGCATCTGGGCATTTGGAAGAGGTGAAAATAGGAAAATGTTAAAAATTAATGAATTAAATTCATATCTTAAAAATAAAGGAGTACCAGAAGATAGTTACTCAATCAATGAAGTAAATGATGAATCATTATGTATTGTTGAAGAAAATAAAAAATGGCATATATTCTATTCTGAAAGAGGATTGAGAACCGAAGAATATTGTTACGAAGATGAACATTTGGCAATTCTATATTTTATAAATCGGTTATCAAAAATGTTAAAATTTTCTTTCGAATGAAAAAAAGCAAACTGTAGCCTGTATGAAACTTTTAATTATGGTATGGGGGATGTGCGTAACATACACGCGGCTTCTACCAAATTTCTCTCTTGTTGGTTACACCACAAACTACGGCTACAACGCCCAATGGCTGCCCGAAACCTAAGTGAAATGGCGCAATCTGTCCATAACAAAGTGTTGACGTTGCTGGTAGTGTATATGATTAACGAAAGGATGAGTTATGAATATAGAATTACATATTGAAAAAGTACAATCTCTTTTAGATCAAATGGATCTACAAAAGAAATGTAAATTTGCGGCTTGGTGATGTAATGCACTGCTCATTGAGAAAAAAATAAATGAAAATATGACTAAAATAACTAATTCAAATGTGAACTACCAACTCTGTGATGCTATCATTAAAGCTGGTTGGTATGATTTCTCTCAAATAAATATTGGAATCTCTCAAAAAGCTATAGAAGATATAAATTGGGATGATGATGATCCATTAAATGATATGGTAGAAACACAAGGAACTATAGAATTATTAGCTTCGATTCGAAATATGTTACTAGGTATACAACAAAAATCATCTGATAGTTATTATTTTGCTGCATGTGTTGAAAACGTAATTAACTGGAAAGATGCTTTAGCGAATTTCCCATACTCCGAAGATGGCGAAATAGAGGGCGAAAATTTAAAACGTGAATATGAAATTCAATTGTTATTTTTAGATGATTTAAGAAATAGTATAATTACCTTACAGGATATTAAAAAATATAGATAAATGGATGCAAGCCTGAGTAGCCTATTTAGAAAGATAGGAGTTAAATCAATGGAGCCTAAAGAATTAACATCTGGAATTTTACTGGAAAGTGTTTTGGAATGTACAAGTTTTGTAGTAAATGAGGTGCCAAATTTATACAGTGCAGTAATAGAGAGATTAAATCAAGACGATGAAGTATTCTTTATGAATTTTGTTGAAGATGAGGATGGTCAGGATGATTATTATGGATATGTCTATAATAAAACAAATGGAAAAATCTACGAATATGCGTTCCATGATGACAAATTAGTGAAAAATAGGAAGTTGTCTTTTATTGAAAAGAAAATTGGAGAGTTAACAACGAAAGATATTCTTGAATTACCTATAATAGATTTACTGTAATCTAGATATACCTATGATTGGTCTCGTACTTTTATGTAAGAAAGTAGTATAAAGCCCTTTAGGTTATGCCTAGAGGGCTTTATATATATCTTTAATCTCGCACCCATGCTATACTATTTGTATACTATAAATCTTTAGAGATTGGTTGGGCGATTTGTTGCCTGTTGCTCGTTTCTTTTGATTTATTGATATACTTGGTAAGGCAATTGGAGCTCGTTCCTTGTATAATACTAGAGAGAACCCTTTATCTAATCGGTAGAGGGTTCTTTTGTATTACCCGTCATGCTTTGTATTTGAAAAATTATTTCTATTTATAGTATGATTACTTTATATGTTTTTATTCTGTAGAAAGGGGCTCGTATGAATCGACTTAGTTTCTCACGAACTCAGATTTTAATTCTCCTTAGCGTGTGGCTCACGTTCTTGTTGAGCTTTGTTATGCGCTTGTCTTGGGCATCTGTTATGCCTATCCTCAATGAGGCGTTGCATTTTACAGCCAAGATGGGGGCTCAACACATTTCGGCCTTTTACTTTGGTTATGCGTTAACGGTACTGCCAGGAGGTATCTTAGCCGATAAAATCGGCTACAGACGTACTATCTTGTTTAGTTTGATTGGTATGGCCGCTGTAACGGCTTTGATGAGTACCATTACAGACTATAACATGGCTTGGGGCTTGCGCTTCTTATTAGGGATTATGTCTGGCCCTGTACAAGCTTCTTGCTTGAGTGCTATCGGAGATCACTTCGGTCCCAACCAACGGGGGGCGGCCGTAGGTATCTTTATGAGTTGTACGTCTTTTGGCATTACTACGGTAAATCTTTACGCACCTTATGTGGCTACACATTACGGTTGGCAAACTGCATTCCTTGCTACAGCCATCTTACCGTTGGTAGTATTTGTATTATGTTACTTCACAGTGCGTAAGCCGAGTGCAGAAATTCTCGCACAACGAGAAGCAGAGGCTTCTGAAGCGGCTGCTAAACTTGGCGTAGGCCAAACGTCTTTAGTAGAAAACTTGAAGCATATCGTTTCAAACCGTAACATTCGTTGCTTGGCAATTGCTGGCTTTTTCGCCACAGGTACGACTTGGGGCGTAACGCAATGGGCGAATTTGTACATGGTTAAACAATTAGGTGTAACGGCTATCTATGCAGGCCAAGTCATGAGCGTGTTCGGTACGGCTGCGCTCATTGCGAAACCAACGATCGGTATTTTATCTGATATCTTACCAATTAAGAAGAACCATTTAGCGGCTCTCGTTATGTTCTTGTTTGGGCCAGCTTTAATTTTGTTTGCAAGCACGTCAAATCCAAATATGCTCTTTGTAACAGGTCCGATTCTTGGTATTGGGGCCTTCATGCATAGTGCGTTGACCAATGCTCTCGTAGTTCAATCTGCAGCACCTCATTTGCGCGGTACTACAGCGGGCTTTGTAAACTTGTTTAACCAAATTGGTGCACTCTTGGCACCACTTCTCTTGGGCAATGTCCTTGTCATGACGGGTAGCTACCAAATGTCTTTGATGTCTATCGCTATAGCTCCTATTATTGGTGCATGTGCATTATTCTTTATTCGTCTTAAATAATATAAATGGATCCGTACATGAATTGCTCTTCTAAAAATTGCGTCTAATTGGAGGGCAGATCAAAACGGATCCTTTTTTGTAATTAATATGTATATTGTGTATGGTGTTCTTTTATTATATGATTAAGTCATAGTACAGGAGGGAGGGGTGAAGATGGAAATCATCTGTTTTGGCGATAGCATTACGCGTGGCTATGATGTGCCCTATGGACGCGGTTGGGTCGAAATCTGTGATGCATCCATAGAGGGTGTTAATTTTACAAACTACGGTGAAGATGGCTGCTCCGTACAGGGTATGATTTATAATATTGAAAATTGGGCGGTTACTGCTGTATCCGATCCAACACGTCATATTTTCTTGATGTGTGGCACTAACGATATTTTACAAGGTCGAGATAGTACCTATGTGTACAAGACTTTGGTGAAAGCTATTGAGCTTGCTAGTACAAAAGGGACGGTAATCATCGGTTTAGAAACTCAAATTGATAGCGATATGGACGGATTGGATCTGGTTGTACGAGAGGTTAATGAACAGCTAAAAGCTTACGCAGAGGCGCATAATATTAAAGTTATAGATTTCTATACTACCTTGTTTGAAGCAGATCAAATTGGACAAATTGTCTTTGCCGGAGAGGTTCATCCCAACGAGCGTGGTTATCGATTAATGGCGTATAAGGCATTAGAGGTCTTTACGTGATTATAACGGGGCTATAATAGAACTGGAACGGGATTATAATACAACGTAATATAAAGAACATAAAAACTCCCCTAATGAGTTGCCTCATTGGGGGAGTTAGTGATTTATAGTCTTTTGTGCTAGCGAAAGTTGGGGGCTTTCACCAGATAAAATTAAATTCGTAACGAATTATTTTTTAGATTTAGTAGATACTTTGTTATTGGACACCTTAGCAGATTGTGCAATTGCGTATGCAGTGCCTTTTACTAAATCAGAAGCTTCAGCAGTGTTGCCAGATACGGTTACAGCTGCTACAGTGTCTTCAGTTACTGCGAATAATGCAGTTGCGTAAGGGTGTTGCGCACCATTTGGTACAGTTACAGCACCGGATTTAACAACAATGTAACGACCGTTGTTGTTGAAGATATCGTAATGAGCTGCTTGTTTTACACCATCATAGCTTTCATTGTAAGCGAACAATGCAGCTACTTCACCACTTGCTACTTGACCAGATTGTTGCATGGAACGCAATTTAGCAGCTGCTACAGCTGTTGGTTGAGTCATGTTTACAGTGATGCGCAAAGAGTTGTTATTTACAACTGCTTCAGTGATTACGTTTGTAGAGAATACATTCGCAACACCGTTGCCAGCACGGTTGTAAGAGCTAGCAGTTTTTACTTGGTAGCCATTAGTGTATGCAGGCAAGTCATATGTGTAAGTTTTGCCATTTAACAATAAGTCAAATGCATTCAATTGGTTAGCTTTGTAGCGAGAAACGTAGGAACTGCCGTTGCCATTAGCTGTTACGGAGTTTACAGTTTCTTGGTATACCGGTTGGGCTTCAGTAGGGATAGGATCCATGATTTGAAGACCTACAGCTGTTGTTTGTGGTGCCACAAAGATTGGATCACCTAATTCTTTAGATACAGGCATTTGTTGAGCCATATCGCCTGCTGTATAAGGCACTGCTGGCAATGGTTTGTAACCAGGGCGCGGTGCACTTGTGGCATAACTAGTTTGGTAAGCTGGTGTAGCCGCTTGTGGTGCCGGATAAGAATATTGCTCTGCTGAAGCACGTTCATAAGCGCGTGCATTAGCATCGATAGTTGCAGCAAAAGCAGAGAAAGACATCGTTGTCGCTGCAAACACTGCAAAAGCAGTTGCTAAATGTTTTTTGTTCATAATAATTTACTCCTAAATACATGATTTTACAAATAACACAGATACTAACTTGTATTATATAGGAATTCATGCTAATTGTAAATAAAATATAAAATATTATCTTAATTATAAATAAATATAATCAGATGAGTCAAATATTGTACAATTAGCCATAGAATGTCATATTACTATATAATAATAATCAGTATAGTAATTTATTATATCGAAAAACTTCGTTTAATACTATATCTAATTCGTATAGTGCTACAATTAATTTGTGTAGTGCTATATCTAATGCGTTAAATGATATGAGCAATATACATTTGTGGATTACATCAATTGAGATGGTGAAAGTTTCACTAGGGAGGTCTCATGAGTATTAACGTCTATTATGGACGGGCTGGATCAGGCAAGACACGTGCCGTATATGAGCGCATCCGTCAGGTCATGACAGATTGTCCAGGGGAACCAATAATTTTGCTTGTTCCTGAACCTGCCACCTATCGGGTAGAACGGGAGCTAGCTGAATTTATGCCTGAAAAAGGCTTTACTACAGTTCGTGTCGTAGGCTTTGGGCGTTTGGGTTATCAGGTATATCAATCGATAGGCTCAAAAGGGGCTGGTCAATCAAGTTTATCAAGCTTTGGCCGGTCTATGTTGTTGCGCCTTGTAATGAAACGAAAGCAAAAGGAACTGGGGCTGTTAGAACAGGCTACAAAGCGGCCTGAGTTTTCCTCCGTATTGCAACAGCTCTTTTCTGAATTCCGCGCCTTTCGTGTAGGCCCTGCTGATCTAGAACGAGGGGCAGAATCTGTTAAAAATAATGTATTACAAAAGAAATTGCGCGAGCTAGCTATCTGTATGTCTGCTTATGAAGAGGAACTCAGTCGTCATGGGGAGCGCGACATCGATCCTATTATGGAAATCGTAGAGGCTTTGCCACAATCTCCTCTCATGGAGAATAGCCACGTCTTTATCGATGGTTTTCATTGGTTTACGCCCACACACTACGAGTTGATTTATACCTTGTTTGACTTGGCAAAGGAAGCCGTTATTACTATCGATTTACCGATGGCCCCAAAGGCGTTAAATCTAGCTCATCGAGGGGAGCATCTCTTCAGCCGCCCTTTAGAGATTTACGACACCTTAGTTGCTCGTTATGGCTCTAGTATCAACTGGGTTGGCTTTGATGGGAAACGAGGCCCTCAAATCGTTCAAGAGCTAGAGGCTAATTATTTTGCTAGCCCTAGTAAGAAAAATACTACAGATGCAACGATTCCGCTTATTCGAGGCTATAACAGGGAACGCGAAGCCGATGCGGTGGCTTGTCGCATTTTAGCCTATGTAGAATCATCTGAAGAGGCTCGTTACCGAGATGTATGTATCATGCTCCGTGAGTCCGAAACCTATGGTGACACTTTAGAAAAGGTCTTTGCTCGCTACGGTATTCCGCACTTTATTGATCGTCAGCGGCCTATGAAAAACCATCCATTAGGTGAGCTATTGTCGGCTCTCTTTGATATCGTGCGTCATAACTATAGTCGAGACAGCATGTTTCTCTTGCTCAAGACGGACTTGATGCCGCTTACTCGTGAGGCTGTAGATGAGTTAGAGAACTACGTTCTCGAGTTTGGTATCGACCATTATAAATGGGAACGTGAAAGCTGGCCGTACCTACGAGGCTTTCATGAGGGGCAAGATGAAGAGAGCCACGTAGATGCACCACGCAGAGTACGTGTTAACAAAGCAAGAGAAACTATTATGGATATATTATCTCCATGGTTTGACTTTGCTGCTAATGCGGAGGGTCATACAGGGGCTGAGTGGGGTACACAACTTTATGGTTTATTAGAAATCTTACAAGTGCCAGAGCGGCTCTATGAATGGGCGAAGGACGCAGAAACTATAGGTGATCAAGAATCCAAAGCTAGTCATGAACAGATGTATAATGCGGTTCTTTCCTTTATAGACGAAATTTCTATGGTCATGAAGGATGAAATATTGACTCTGGATGAGATGATGCTCCTCCTCGAAGAAGGCCTTAGCGATGTAAACTACTCTATGATTCCACCTTCTTTAGATCATGTGGTGATTACTACCATCGAACGTGGCTACAGCCAGTGGTGGCCTAAGGTGTTTGTAATGGGTCTCAACCAAGGTGTATTCCCTCAAAGTATGGGCGATGAAGGGCTCATCAAGGATAAGGAGCGTCAAGAATTAGCCGATGCAGGCATTACCTTAGCAGAAGGGGCCTTGCCGAAGGCTTTCAACGAGAATTTCCTATTATATCTCGCCATGACACGGGCATCCGATTCGTTGACCTTGTCCTATGCGGGCTCTGGTGAGGATGGAACTGGTCTTGAGCCATCACTCGTTGTAAAGCGATTAGAATCTCTTGGATATGTAAATCAGGCAGTAGATATTCCTCTCTCCATTGCACCTGATACAGAGGCAGATTACGTGTGGCGCCCGCTTCAAAGTCTGTCATTGCTATCTGAGCGTTGGGGTGCGCTCTTTAGTGGTTATGAGGTGAATCCCCTTTGGTGGGGCCTCTATAATTGAGCTCGAGAAAGCGAAACCTACCGTCCTCGTTTAGCGGAGGTGTCACGTGGTATTCGAGATAACAACGATGTGCCTGTCATTACGCAGGATTTAGTGAATGGTCTATTCTTGTCTAAAGGCTACATGTCTGGCTCTGTGACGCGCCTTGAACGATAC
>OBJO01000348.1_pt1 | contig 21113 bp, 5 predicted proteins | sample 1481741 | NCBI WGS metagenome assembly OBJO01 (sample SAMN06140803, study PRJEB22556) | human gut metagenome | host: Homo sapiens | place: China: Beijing | collected 2014 | reverse complement strand
AATATCGAATTTTAGTCCTCCGACAAATGCACGGTCATTATCGACGCTATTTGTTATTTCAAGCTCCGCACCGTTTACATTTTTCGTATCGGCATTTCCTTTACGGAAAAGCACGTCATCGGTCGGATATAACAATGATGCGTATTCGGATGCCGTTATGGAAACAGTATATTCTGAATAAATTGCACTATTGCTCTTAAGTTCCGCCTTTATATTGACAATAGCTCCTGTTGTACCCTTGCCTATTGTCAATACTCCGTTGTTTATAGAAATATTATCAATATTGGTACCTGTTATTGACCAGTTAAACTCTTCATCCTTTATCGGATTGCCGTATTGATCTAAAACCTCCGCATTGTAGGTATACTCAGCCGGCAAAGAAGCACTTATAAGCTCTATGTCTGATTTACCAGATATTTTTACGGATGTTGGGTTAAGTGTTTCCGTTTTCTTAATTGTGATATTCTTTTCTGCTAAATAGGTTTCACCATTCTTTTTATAATTAAGATTAAGAATAACGTTATATTCACCCTCCGGCAAATTCTCTGCAACCGTAATTGCTCCGGTAGCGGCATCGAACATAATATTATTTTTCACATCTATATCACTGCTCGTAATGCTCCACTTACGCATACCGCCCTCAAGGTCATATGTAACATCTTCGTATTGCGTCTTATACTTAGCGATATATTTGTTGTCAGTTAAAGGCTTTGTGCCTGAAAATTCTATTGTATCCGCTCCGACAACGGTTACACCGTTTATTTGCGGTTTTGCACGATATGAATATGTCATCTTTGGTGCGTTTTTGCCGGAAAAATAAATTTTAGTTTTACTATCAAATGAAGATAATTTTTCCGATGTTACAAAAAAGCTTACCATACCATCTGTATCAGCCAATTCCTTAAGCTGTTCATATGTAAAATCAAATGTATACAGACCGTCTGCTACAGATGCAGTTGCTAACGGAGCTGTGTCAGCTGTTCCGCCGCCATATTGCCAATCAGTATTCCATGACGGAAGCATTGTTTTTATTGACTTCGTTACAGCAAGTCTATCTACACCGCTACCGTAATACGGTACACTTTCTCTATCATACATCCATATAGCAAGTCTTTCCGTTGACGTATCGGTTTTTAAAGAAAACTTGAAATCATATAAATCATTCTCTGTATTATCAAGTTTGCTTATATCAAAGCTTGTAATAAAACCAAAACCCGGTTTTGACTCAATTTCCTTAGTTCCATCAAGTCCGCTATCGCCTAAATAACACCAATTATTGCCACAAGAACCGTCAAGTTCTCCTCCGCTCTTTCCATTTGCTCTGAACCATAACAAGTTGCTTGGATTGAGTTCTACTGTAGGAATTACATCCAAAACTGTGATTGTAACTTCAAACGGCTCACTTACAACAACTGTGCCTTCCTCACACTCCTCAGAGTTCACCGTAGCTGTTACAGCCACATTGTATTCCCCTGCGAATACACCTTGTTTAACGCTCAAAGTACCGTTTTCGTCAATATCAAAGCTCGTATCATTATCGACCGAGTATGTTACACCAACTTTCATTTCATTATTATCGGCATCTGTAACAATTGCGGTATATGTTCCGACAACTGCCGGCAATACAGAAGTATACACCGTTGCACTTTCTGCACCTGATACCTCAACTTTTTTTGCATAGGTTTGAGATATTGTAATTTTCTTTTTGGTAAGTACAGTATCATTAACCTTTACCTGAATTTCAATAATGTCGCCGTCGTTTACCGTATTCTTCGTTGTGATTGTGAACTTACCGTCAATAACATCATATTTTTCAAGTTTATCTTCGCCTGATGTAACATTCCACGTTACTTCGTCATTGCATATTTCACCGTAATTATCAGTAACTTCGGCTGTATATTCTGCAGTTTGTACTTGATTTGCACTTGTTATTCCTATTTTATCAGGACCTGAAATTTTTATATTCTCAGCTTGCGGTTTCACTCTGTATGAATATGTCATTTTCGGTGCATTATCACCGCTCAAATAAACCTGTGTTTTTGATTTGGATGCAAAGTCTGTCGATGAAACAAATAAACTCACAATATTATCATCATTAACATTCTGCATAAGGCTGTCATAATCAATATTAAAAGTATATTTCCCATCTGTTCGCGAGGCTGAAGCTAATGCATTTGCATTTTCCGTACCGGACTGTGCATACTTCCAATCCGGATTCCACGACGGAAGCATCTCTTTCACTGACTGAGTGACATCTTTTTGTACAATGCTTTCGCCGTGATATTCACTGCCGCTATATGCCCAAATTGACAACGGTATACCGTTGTTTGCAGCAGTTAATGTGATTTTAACATCTTCATATAAATATGTATCACTGTCAAAATCGCTCATATCAAAACCAATTATAAAACCAAAAGCGTTTCCGGACTGCACTTCGCATCCGTTTGCGCCTGTTATCTTGCTTTCGTCCGATGAAGCATCTCCCGTGTTATACCAGTTACTTCCGCATGAACCGTCAAATTCTCCATCGCTCTTTCCGTTTGCACGAAACCACGCAAGCTGTACAGCAGATTTTTCGCCGTTATCACTGTCTGCCGCCATAGAATTTATAGGGGCAATTCCGGCAGAGGTTATGAGCATTACAAGTGAAAGCAATGATGAAATAAACTTAATATGCTTAATCTTTTTCATATTTTATTCTCCCCTTAGTTAATTTTCTCAAAGACAATATTTTTTATATTGATGAGATAAGTATTCGGTATTTCCTTATCAGTTATCACAAGAGTGTTTTCTCCTGTTTTTAGTTCAACTTCTCCCAAGTCCTCATACACATACGTTGACCATGAGCCTGTCTGTGCAAAAGTATGGTCAAAGGTCGTTCCATTCATGTTAAATGTCGCTGTTCCGCCTCCTGAATTGATATTTGCGGAATAATATACTGTCATTTTATATTTGCCAGCCGCTCTTGCTGTAAAATCAAAAGTGATTTTTTGTTCCGTTCTGAAATTCTCAATATATGCGTTATTTCCCGTACCGAGAATATTTAACATTCCTCCCTCGACCTTTGCCGTTCCCGCTAAAACAGTCAGAGTTGACGGTATTTCCTCGCCTGTATTATATGTACAGTAAAGGCTAGGTGCATCTTTACCCGCAACAAAGCATTTTGGTTTATTGTCTTTTTCAAGTCCATATCTATCGTAATTTACGGTAGTTGCGAAAAATTCAATAATATTGTTTTCATCAGCATTCTTTTTTAGTTCATTTATATCAAGTTCAAACACATATTTGTCATTTACGCATTGCGCTTTTGCAAACGGCTGCGTCTTCTGTTCGTCCGGCACAGCTTCGTCAATATTACCCCATGTAGGTAATATTGCTGATATATTGTCGACAACAGTGTTATAGCCTGTTTTATCCGCGCCTGCGACCGCCGCATCATTTGCTACCCTACAATACTCGCTCTTATTCCAGTCAGTATTGCTTATCGGCGTATCATACATAAACAATCCCATATCCATATCGCCGCCACTCGCTCTGTTCAACGTAAGACTTACCGATTCTAAATCATCTTCGCGTTTTAATATATCCGAAAGGTCAAATCTCATTAAAAATGCAAATCCTTGTGCACCTTGAAGTTCCTCTGACATTCGTAAGCCCGATTTAGCATCATCTTCAGTCATATACTGAGAGTTGCTTGAAAGCAGTCTGTAATTCATACTGTTTTCTTTTGAGGATTTTCTTACCTGTACCGCCGCACTGTAGTATGTATTTGACTGTGCTTCACCTCCGCTTGCATTTTTAACGCTTTCAGGGATAACACGCTTATCCATATGTATTGCACGATCTATGATACTTAAAATTTCCGCACGGGTAACATATCCTTTAGGTCTGAACGAACCGTCCTCATATCCCGATATAATACCCGTTATATATGCTTGTACCGCATAATCACGAAATTTTTCATCTATATTTTCATAATCATGGATTAACTCACAATATTTATCAAGATTGCCAGGAAAATATTCGCCGGACAAGCTGTTTATTATAGCTTTGGCAACCTTTTCACGCGTCATTTCTTCACTATAATCGGAATAATCACCATTTTCAAATATTCCGTAATCCAGCATCAGTAGTATATACGGTGTTGCCCAATAGCCATTTGAAATCTGATAAAAATTACCTTTCCATGCACTGTAAATCTTTGCAAATTCTGCTGCACTTACGGGATTATCAGGTTTAAACGTTCCATCGCTATAACCGTCAAGATATTTCTTTTCAGTACACTCTGTGATTATTTTCTCCGCCCAGTGTCCTCTGCAATCTATAAATTTTGAGCTTGTAAATCCCATTCCGCCAGCTGCACCCGGAAGATTACTTGCTCCGGAAGGAGCATCAGAATTTTCTTCATCGTTTTCTGTGCTTTCGGTCCCTTCTGTTTTCGAAGCATTAGGCTCAGGTGTTGCCGACGGCTCGGGTGTAGCTTCGGAGTCTTCTTCACTGTCGGTATCTATTTCACTTCCATCATCAGAAACAGTTTCAGTTCTGAAACTGTCCGCCGCAAAAGTATTCAGCACAGGCATTGACATAAGAATCGAAAGGACCATGAGTATAGCCACTAATTTTCTTAATTTCACAATCATTCCTCCTTTCTCTCAAATCAATTCGTTTCTCTCAAATCCAACACTATTGTTGATAGTGCAGGCATTGTAATTGAGTTGTTTACATCCATCATCGTATCAGTCACAAGATCATGTATCTTTGAAACATCAGCTTCAAGCTCCACATTTACCGCTTTATCCTCGTCAGAACAGTTCATGATGATAATGTAATTTCCGTACTTTGCTATATTTATGCGTCTCAGTCCCAGTGGCGATGCCATATATCCGTTTCCGTGAGCACTCCACTTGTCATTCATTTCATGCCAACGGAACACCTGCGAATAAATCGCATGTTCACGGTGATTATCTGCATAATAAAATCCGTTCATCGTGCTGCGCCAATTTAACGTCATTCTTACAAATTCACCCTTATGTTGTAATGATAGCGACTGAGAAATCTCATCTGAGAACACATATTCCTTCTGATTTCCGTTTTCGTCCTTGTTCCATGGTTCATTAGGCATATATATACCCGAACCCAAATCAAACTTTGTAATATACACTCCATCGTCAAGAAGTCTGTAATAAATCTCATATGCTGCCTGTGCTCTTGACATTACACTGTTGTACTTGATTTCAGTATCATTTCCAAAAGCATTTTGAAGCCATCTTTTAAATGTTTTTTCATCTATCTTATCATCCGGTGCAAAATTTGTGTCGTTTACACCCTCTATGATATTTTTCCATGCAAGTGTTACTATAGCCGCTTCCTGAGGAATATCCTTTATATCCGCATAGGTTTTATAACCCTCAGATGCTTTTTTTATATCATCGCCCATAGCATCAAAATTCAATATCATATAATAGAGTAGTCTTCTGTCTGATACAAGCGAGCTTAAATACAGTTCACCGTATTCAATAAACAGTTCCATTGAACGCACAGAGTCCTTTGAACCGAATCCGGCTGCTATAAAGTTATTCCATGCCGCATATTCAATTCGTCCAGGTCCCTTGTAGTTTCGGGTATTTATATTAAATTCACGCCTTATTGCGTTATATCCTTTATGATTTACAACTGTATCAGCGAAATAATTCATAGCGTGTGAAGCATTTACTGCTTTTTTTATGAGTTCAGGGTCTTTTGTTATGAGTGCCAAATCCGCAACCATTGCCGCACCGTGAGGGCCGTAATTTCCGTCATAAGCACCGTCAAAGTGACCTATTGTTTCCATTGACAAGCCTTTTGGAGAAATCAATATTGACTGTCTTGGTGTTCTCATAATACCTGTTGCCTCATACATTCTCTTTTTGAGGTCTGCATCGCTCATACATTTAGACGGACTTATCATTTTAAGCGCCATTTGGAATGCAACTCCCGAAACGACATTGAAAAGCTCCTGATTTACAGCAGGTTTTCTGTTAATAACATTAAACATGTAATCAGTGCCCTTTACATACATATTTGCATATGCATCTCTGCGCTTTATTTCCGGCGTATTCGGATTAAGGTCATCATCCATATATTCATCCAGATAGCCTGCTGCAATAATCGCGTCACCAACTTCTGTAAATACTTCACCTACTGCTCTGGCACCGGCATTTATACCGCCGTCGGCTTCCATTCTGTCAGGACCGCCGATCCACGTTTTATAGATTGAGTTATCCCAGCCACCGTTAGAACCCTGAGAACGCACCTGATAATCAAGCCAGGCAACGCATCGGTCTATTATTTCGGGATCGTGATAGTAATTAGACCACTCGCGGTTATACGCCATTGCCATAGCGCGTATTCCCTTTTGGTTCTCGCTGTTTGAGCCTAAACATTTTACATAATGCACGTTCTTCCAGTTTTCCCATGAGCCATGGCTCATTGAGTTTGTTCCTTCAAGTACCGCTCCATATGCTCCTGCCGGAGATCTTCCTGCTGCAACAGCTTCATCCCATTCCTTGCCGTAATTCTGACTTTTTTTAATATCCTCTATTCCCGCATTCATTTCATTAATTATATAGTCATACGGCGACAATCCGTTTGGTGATACTTTTATTGCACCCAAATCATATCTCTTTGTATCACCGTCCTTGTCATCAGCCATTTTTTGATAACTTGGATCCGTATGTGTAACAAGCTTATATAATTGCCTTGAATATTCGGTTGCAGTGTTCATGCCGTTTGCAGAATATGCATTTGCATCACCACCGTGATAAACCTGAAAACGTACCTCCGTCCTTCCATGCGTCATTGCCATAGGTAATCGGTAAGTTGCATAGAAATATGAGCCTCTTTGTCCCGGTTCCTCATACATATTATCCCATACCGGCCATACGGTTCCGTATTTCGCTTGAAGTGTTCCGAATTCATCGTTTATCATAAGGTTTTGAATTTCCTTATTTTCGCATTCGCTTCCCCAAAGCTTAACGGTTATATAATTCATTTTGTCGGGGTCAACTTTCATTGTAACCCAGATTTTATCATCACCCGGATAAATTTGACGGTATGTGTCGCCCAATCCTCCGTAACCAACCACGCTTTTGCCTGTATCGGCATTATGTGCCTTTTCACTTTCTTCATCGCCAAGAACAACATAATCCAAAACATCGTCTTTTTCGGCTTCTTTTGTGTTAATATTTACATACACGCTATCATTATCGAGTTTTTTCAGCGTCATACCATGATAATTTTCTAAATCGGGATCTGATACAAGGTCAGTTACCAACGGAGCAACGCTTAGGTCGTCTATAAGAAATGTGCCTGTTGAGGCTCTCAAACCGATATTTATTCTTACAAGGCTTGAACCTTCCGGTACCGTTATGGAATAGCTACTCTGTTGCCAATCCTTATCGGCGTCAGAATCGAGATAAGTTTTTGAAACATTAGCCGTTTGTGTTTTTCCGTCATCCGAGTAAACAATAATATTTACCGACATACCCCAAGAGTTTGATGCTCTCTTATACGGTCCGATTATCTTGTACCACCAACTTACATCATAAACTCCTGGTTTTACGCGGAAATATGAGCCGTTATACTTATTATTAACAATCATCTGATTATTTTCAGCAGTAACATTCAATGTATCGGCTTTAAACATATAACACGAGTTACCCGAATGAGCATATTCACTTGTGACACCCATTTCAGCCACTGCATTTTTAGAAATATTGGTTCCCCACCAATTTTCCTCATCACCCTCCCAGCCGTAAGTATAACTGTCACGTGAATTCGGCATAACAGTTTGATTGGTTGTTATCGGATTTGAGAGTACATTCTTTCTGTCAATTTTTTCAAATGAAATATCATCGAAATTTACCTGTCCCGTAGCCGCTTTAATTCCAATAGAAATTCTTATTTGTGCTGTATCCTTTGTTGGGATTATGTAAAAATCGTTACCGCTCCAATGCTGTGAATATATATCATCTTCATATGACGGTGCTGATATATAATAGCTGTATGTACTGTCCGGGATTTCCATTCCGTTTTTATCGAGTAAAGTATATTCGAAAAACGCACCGCCGTTTTGTGCATCAAGGCGAGTATAATCTTCGCTTAAAAGATACCATATACCTACCTTATACGCATCTTTATAGTCAGAATCAAACGTCTTTGAAATAGCTGAAATTTCATTTTCACCCTCAGTCAGCGTTATCGCATCAAATTTGTATGATTGTTCTCCGGAACGAAATATTTCAGTGTCAACCCCTGTTACGATACGTCCGTTTGTGGCTTGAATATTCCATTTTTCTTCTTTCTTTTCAAATCCATATACAACTGCATTTTCCAATGCCGTTACATTCGGCACAAACGAAGCCAGCATTGTACAAACCATAGCTATACTGATAATCTTTTTAAACATAACGCCCTCCGATTTTATCTTTAAATATATATCTTATAATGTAGTATCTTACTGTAATTATACGGTTTTATTTAAAATATTTCAACTGTGATTTTTTACTTTTTTATTTGATAATCCACACAAAAAAATGAGCGTATATATATACGCTCATTTGAAGTTTAAAATCTGATTGTTTTTGATACACACGGCAGAATTGGTTTCATAGCATCTTCGCCTGTGAATGATTTCCACAGGAATGCTTTGATAAACATTCCTTCGTCCATCTCATAATTGAAGCTTGCTCTGCCATTCTTTACTGACGATACACTAAGGCATGTGCCATCCTCTGAATACAGTGCTGCTATTAAAACTCCGTTATTTGTTTCATCATTCGGATTTTTAACAGTTATATCAACAGATGAACTTGTGTCTGAGCTTGAATAATCTTCTCCGATGATTATTTCAGACTTTAGTTTTGTCACTGTAAATGTTACGGTTACAGCCTGCGGAGCATTATAGTTATCTGTCTCATCAGCACTTACAACAACTATATACTCTCCTGTTTCCACTATTTCCGAAACACTCTCACCATTTTTAGTAATGGAATATTTAAGCTCGGTTTCATCATGGTTAAGACTTGCCAAGACATTCTTTACCTTACCGTCATATTCCGCCGACTGATTTAGTTCGGCTGTTATTTCAGCATTTGCCTTTGAAATAACAGCAGTGTATATCTGTGAATATGGTGCATAACCATCTCTTGACACCTTTAAAGTTATCGGATAGTTTCCTGCATTCGTAATTTTCGGCATATCATTTACTTCTTTGCCGTCAATTATGTAGGTAACAATATCACTGTTTTCCAACCCCTCAACAGTAAGTGCATCATGTTCGGATTTATCATATATACCACTGTACGGTGTAACAGTAATTCCCGTAACAGTCGGTTCTGCACTTATGCTTACAGAAACATTCTGCTCATACGGAACATAGTTGTCACCTCTTGAAACAGTTACTTTTACGCTATGCGTACCAATATCGGTAAATGTCGGTTTTTCCGTAGTTTCGTTTTTGTCGTCTACTTTATATGTAACGGTATCATTCTCGGTTATTCCTGATACAGTAATTAAATCATGAGATTTACCGTCATATTGAGCATTACCGCCTGTTACGGTAACACCCGTAATTTGTGCCTTTTTAATTTCTACTGTTCCGGTCCATACATAATCCTTGTAATTTTCACGTGATACTGTGATTTCAAGACTATATTCCTTCGCATCAGTACCCTTTAATTCTTCTGTCGCATTGCCGTCAATCTTGTACGAAACGGTATCTCCCTGTTTAGTGCCGCTTAACGTTGCCAAAACCTGCTCGTTTCCATTGTATACAAGATTTGCAGACGGGGTTACTGTCACATCGGTGATTTCCGGCAAATCTTCGTCTGAACGCGAGATTATATTAAACGACTGTGAAGTTGTAGCACCGTATGTTTTTTCCCACTTTCCAAGGTTTGATGCGACAACATTCACTTCAATCGGGAATTTTGCATTTTCAGGAATTTTATCTCGTAAAATTTCTATCTTCCAAGAATATGAGCCATCATCTCCGACTATTCTAACTGCTTTTGCCGGACCGTATTCAACAAAAACATCCGTATATTTCTGTAAATCACTGTCTGTTGATGTGTATTCTATGTCAAACGACGGATTTTCAGTTATTCCGTATATATTTATATCGCTAATCTTATTAAGTGTAAGCGTCTGTTCTGTACCCTTATTTACATACGGGATATTCATCTGTGAACTTGTTGCCTTAAACGACGAAGTTACAAAGCCATTTTCATCTCTTACTTCAGGTGATTTAATAAATCCGTAGGAATCCATCGTATTATAACCGTCTTCAAGTGTATACTGATTTCCCGATCTGAAATAAACTCTGTTATTATGGAAACGCAACTTCGTGCGTGTTACAGACGCAACATTTTCGGCTTCTGCATTGCTTTCATCCTTTGTCATTCCCGCCATATCAAGTAATTCTGAGCTTACAATCTCATAAGGTGCAATCAGAGGAACAAATTCCGCTTTAGTATTCATAGGATATTTAGCCTCATCACCTGCATTGTCGTATGCAACAGTATTTTTTGTTGTTATTGACGGTATTTTGCTCATATAATATGTGTCAACAGTTACAGTATCATATCCGCCTAAACTTGCAGTATTACTTGCATTTCCATCCGGCGAAGACATTCTCTCATAGTTTATGAAACGGTTGCTGCCGTATCTTGAAAACGGATTGCTCGCAAATGATGTAAATGGAGAAATAAGTGTCGGTGCTGTAGCCGGAGTGTTGCTCCATGTAGATTTTGACGGATCTTTCATCAGCATAAACGGCTCAATTTCCGAAGATGTGCTTCCGTTAATACCTGTTGCCTTTGAATCAGGCGACTCAGGAATTGCATAATTTGTAAATTTATTTACTTCGTTTGCAAATTCTTCATCAAAGAACCAGAAAGAAGCTTTCTTGTCGTCCTCGCTTGCACTGCTGTTATTCTGTCCAGATGACAACCAGCCCTGCAAATAATCTCTGTAATAACCCGCTTCTTGTTCGCTTGTTCCATTCTTCTCAAACGGTTTCATTAAGTATCCCGTGTTAGTCAAATCATTAAGTTGACCTGTTATAGCATAGTCTGCCGGCAAGCGTGCTTCAATCGCCTTTGTTATGTACTTTGTAAGCATATATGTTGCATTATCCGACCAATCATAATGACCACTGCCCCATTCAATTATATGTGATACAAGATACTCGCCGCCTTCACTGCGTTCATGCTCAATATGCCATCTTGCGTCACGAATGGAACGGTCACGGTCTGCACCGTTTGAATGTTCTGTGTACTGTGCGGCATACTGCAAAGTCGGAACACCCGGAATCATTGCTTCGTTACCGCTCATACCGTTTTTCATATGAATTTGTGCAATAACACGATTTTTGTTCCAATTTGCACTCTTGTTTCCAAAACCGGAAGCTGCACTGTGACCTATGGTAATAATCGGTGTTGTGTCTTTTATTTCACTATAACCCGATACTTTTGCTATACCTGCAAGAATCTCATCTAAAATCTGTGCCGCATCTTTGTTGTCGGTTGTAAACTTGCTTGTGTCTGTTATCAGTTCATTACCGTTATAATCTTCCTTTGTATAGAAACCATTTAAAGTGTTATTATAGCCATATTTATCTTTCTGACACACAAGGAACAATATACCGAAATTCTTTTTTGCAAGTTCGCTTCTTAGCATTTGTGAGTACACAAACGGTACTTCAATCAAATTCATTTTTACCGCTACAAGACCTTTAAGTTCTCCAGGCGATGTATTTGACGGAACCCATAAATATGTATCATATGTCTTGCCTGTTTCTGATGTACCGTTGTTATACTCTGTTGTTCCGCCTGCAAAATGATACTGGAACATATCATCCTGCGTGTCTGTCTGAAGTGCATATTCCGGTGCATACTTTTCAGGCAACGTTTTTATGATAAGCTGCGGAAGATATGAAGCATTAATAGCTTTTTTGCCATCGTCAACAGTTGCTGACGGAATAGCAAAATAGTCATTTCCCGCTTGTTTTTCAGCCTGTTCCGCTCTTTCCACATTCATGTACAATTTGCTATCTGATAGATTAATCTTGTTTGTATTAAGCACAAACTCACAAGCTGCGTATTGAGCATTATTGCCACGCTCTTTTGATACAATGTTTATATTAGCATTGCTTGCGGCATCATAGTTGAAATTACCTCCGTTCCAAGGATTAGATTGAATCAGATTTACGACCGTTGAAGTATATGCCGAATATCCCGTTTTGGTCAATCTTAGTGTTACTACTTTATTCGTTAAATCAACACCTGTAAGATCAAAGCCGAGTGCAAGATTTTTCTCATCGCTGTCGCTTTGATTTCTTATATAGTGTCCTTTATTTGCAGTTTTCGCCTGCACATTATAACAATAATCATTTGATGCAATTATTGTTTTTGTATCTTCCGCATCAAACAGTGCTGTTAAAGTAACATCAGCCGCAGGCATTGTAAATGTTAGCTGATTGCCGTTTGATGTGACAGGTACTGCACGCGTGCTATTATCCGATGTATAGCATACCGTCAGACTGTTTGCGACATAACTTGCATCGCTTACAGTAACAGTTACCTGCTCATTAACCTTTGCTGATTTAGAAACGGTAAGCTTTCCGTTTATTTCATCAGCTACCTTGATATTATAAGACGGTATTACCTGTTCTTCAACTTTAACAGAAATACTGCCTGTCTTTGTATTATAATTAGTTGTATCTGTCGGAGTAAATACAACATCATAGCTTGCTGTTCCTATATTTAATACAGTATCCGCTTCATTCCACGCAAGCGTACCTGATGTGTTTCCGCTTACTGTCGGAAGCGTAACATCACTTAGTTTCATACCATCAGTGTATGTAACTGTTATTTCACTGTCAGGCCATGAAACATCAGGTGTTGCTTTCTTAATGTTGACTACTATTTCTATATCTTTTATTTTATAATCATTTGTATTGTCCGGTGTAAATACCGCCGCAAATTTTTGATTATCCCCTGCATTTAATGCTGTATCCGGTGCTTTCCATGTAATAGTACCCGCTGTGTTGCCGTCCGGATTTGTAAGAGCTATGTCAGACAATTTCATATTCGGCGTATATGTAACATCTGAAATTGCAGGAACTGTTACAATCGGCTCTTGAAGTCCGTGTGCATTTATTGTAACAGCCTTTACCTCGCCAGCAAATGCTTTATTGTCACCGTTCGTAACCGCTTTTAAACGTACTTGATATTCTCCCGGTGCAAGGTTTGTAATTTCTGTTCCTGTTACATCTGTCCATTCACCTGACGACGACAACTTATATTCCATTGTATTGTTCACACCTGTGATTTTACCGTCATTTCCGTTTACGGTTGCCTCATCAACTCCTGTTATTTCAGGAGCAGCAGGACGTACCGGAATTGCCAGTGACTGTGCTTCACTGTCAGTTGTTGTTGAATTGTCGCCTTTCTTGACTATTTTAAGCGTCGTACCCAACCACAAACTATTTATTGCAAGTTCGCCGTTTTCAGGCACAACTGCCACATCATTTATTGTATAATTTCCGCCGTCTATAAATCCTGTAAGCTTTTCAGCAATATAGTCAATAGCGATTTCGGGTGTATTCTCCGTTGTTGTCCGCGGAATTGCTTTTACTAAGCCGTTTTCATATTTGTAAAGAGTGACATAGTCCGAAGCTATTGTTACAGTTTCAGGTGTGTATGTACCGTCAAACAACGTATAATCATCACCGATTGATGTTATTTTTTCTATTGTTATACTCTCAGATTGGAAATCGCTGTTTGAAGTGATTTTCGGCACATCAGCAAAACCTACTCTTATATTAGGGAATGTAATATTTTTTACTGTTGTATTTTCAAGAGTAAGTTTACCGTAACATTTCAGCGTATCAACTGCCGAATTCTTTAATATACCCTTGCTTTCTATTGTGCTTCCGTTTATTTGCAGATGACTTACAGTTAAATTATCTGCATTTATTGTTGTATTTTCTTTTATTTCAAGATTACCACTTCCGTTTATTGTAAGGTCTTTTATAGTGAGCTCTGTACTTCCTTCGAAAGCTATATAGTAGTTTCCGTTATTAATCGCCTTATTGTTTCCATTTATTGTTATATTTTTATTTTTTACATACATACCTTTAGATGTGGTGACATCATTCAATAATTTTATTGTATCTCCATCTTCGGCACTTGTGTATGCATCCTCAAATTTTTCATATTTTGTTACTGTTTCGCCATGTGTAAGTGATGCTTCTGCTTTTTTATATTCCACTGTAATTTCTGCTTTTGTACTGTATTTTCTGTTTCCGTCCGTTCTGTCCTTATTATACAGAAAATATGAATTTGCATCATTTTCATTAAAAAATTTTGCTATATTATCGCCTGTAATTTCAACAGATTCTGTTCTTTCGCCCATTTTTATACCGGCATCATCCGTCAATTCTGTCATAGTCGTTGTACCTACCGTAACGGCAGCAATTTCTTCTGTTGTTGATTTACTGCTAAAAGCAACATTAGCTGCTGTTTTTGAAACTTCGAATATATCTGCTATTTTAGTTTTATCCGCAGGATTCTCCGTGTGAAGCATGACAAACGGTTTTCCGCTGAATTTTGATGAACCTTGATATGCGGTAACTGTTACATTTGTAACAATAGCATCCTCCGGAAGTTCTATTTTGTCAAAATAATAGAATATTCCAAAGTTTGATTTTGCCGTAGATTCCAAATCTCCGCTTTCTACAATTTTACTGCTACTTGAATTCATACCGGTCCATTCACCATTTTCATTCACGCCACTTGCTCTTACTTGTGCTGCAACACTCGCAGTCTGAACTATCGGGCTTATTACCGTTTCTTCATTTTCTGCCGAAACAGTGAGCATTGAAAATGAGCTCAACGCCATTGCCGCCGCAGCAACAAATGATATAATTCTCTTAAAATTTAATTTCATTTTGCACCTCTCCCCATAAAATAATATTTTAACTTATCTTTATAATAACATAAACAATAGAACATTTAAACTTTGATATTTAATTTTTGTATTCAAACTTTAACACTATTCCCATTCATACGGCTGCATATTTTCGTCCCATATCATAATTTTAACAGCACTATCGGGATTTTTCTTTTTATAACCGAATTTAATCTCGGCATCAGAGTTAATTTTGCGTGTTTCGCATTTTACTTCTGCAAGCTTGCCGTCATTATCATATTCAGCGACATACACCTGCACAATATCTTTATATCCGTCGTCCTTTGTCATTCGAACAGTTACATATCCGTCTGCATAGTCAGCGGTTTTCACCTTTGCTTTTAAGCCCATAGGATTGATTTTCTTCAAAACAAATGTCGTTGCAGATGGTATCTTTGTCTTGCTCCCGTCTACAGCACCGTCCATCGCCTCACCGAAATAGTAATATTCTCCGCTTATAAGTTCTTCATATACACCGTCAAGTCCTAATTTTTCTATAGGAATATCATACTCAAGGTCATTCTCATTTCCCATAAGATTATTGCTGTTCATAATTATAGCATAATCGCCGTAATTCATATACATAAACGCATCAACATAATGATTTTCAAACAACTGCCAATCGCTTGATTCTGCCGTTTTGACATTCCACCCCTCTGTTTTCATTTCAGCATAGCCATATTTATCATATAAATCTGTCGTATGATGAACTCGCACAAGATTATTCATCACGCTTTTCTGCTGATTTTGGCTATCTGCCGTATTATAATAAGTCTGACTATGAAGAGGATTTCGCCAATTCAGTGCGAGGTATATTCGCTCATCTCCATTCTTTATAACAACATTCCTGCCCATTTCGTCTGCCCATGCATATGACGTCTGACTGTCATCATCCATAATATAATCATAATCGATGATATTTTCCTCATTAATTTTTGATATTATTTTGTCAAAATTTATATACATCTTAATTACCGCCAGTGCATTGTCCTCAAAATGGCTGTTTAACGGAGTATAACTCTCGGCATTTACCAATAGCTTGTTATGTTCAAAAAAAAGTTCGTATGTCTTTAAAGCTGTTTTATTACCTTTTTCCACTGCGTTGTATTCATCAAGAATATATCGTTCTGTACCCGGATAATACGCATTTCGGTTTCCTGTCAAGCCTTCTGCGTATAGCGTAGGATTTCCGTCTATTTCTGCATTTGCCGTAAACATAAAATTATCTATTGCCGAATATGCGTTTTTCATACGCTCAATATATTTTTTTGCACGGTCAGATTGCAGATTTTCCTCTGCAAACTCTGTAAGCTGTGACATTTCTTCTAAAGCTTCCGTTCCGTAATCGCCCGAATAACCGCCTTGAATTGAGCCGAAGTTCTCCAATATAAGACCTTTTGGCGATACCCAATAACTTGAACATACATTGTTTATGCTGAATCCCAATGCTATATCAAGGTATTTCTCAATATTATCTTCTTGCCCCTGTGTTTTCCACGATAAATCACTATCCATAAGCTGCAAAGCCTTTTCAAATCTGAGTGCTGCTACAATATTTACCATATCTTGATTCGGTGCGTGTCCTGCACCGTCAAGCGATACAAGATAATCTCTTGCTTTTGCCGCCATTTGCGACCATGCTTCAAGTCTTGTTAAATCTGTTTTACAGTCTGCGTCACTATCAATTACTTCGTAAAAATCCACATCATCGCATATCATTATCATTGCCTGTGCCACACTGCGAAGCCCAAATCCCGTCAAGTGCTGACTTTCAGACACCTTTCTGTTCGGTCCGCCTATCCATTCCGAACTGTAAAAACCGCCGTTTTCGCCTTGTGCACGGGTAAGAAAGTCAATTCCTTTTACTACTCTGTCCAAAAGCTCCGTTTTTTCATTTTCGGTATAACCTAATTCGTCCGACTTTTTATATGCGTAAGCAAATATTTCATTGATATTTAACGGAGTTAAATTCTGCGTCATCATACGGCTGTAATAACAATCTTTCCAATTCGTATCAGCAGCAGCTTTATTCTTCCAGCTTGTCCCCCTGGTCACCATTCCTTCCATATATGACGGATAATTGTCCATTCCGTATATCTGCCAAGATTTGAATGTTTCCACTGCTGATTTTGTATATTTTAGTGCAAGCTCTTTCTGCTCGGAGTATGGTATCATATCACTTTTAGCCGTTGGAGTATGTTTTCCTGTTACCGTTTCAAATTTCGACGGGTCAAAATCAGCATCTTGCGTCATATACGCCGCATATATGCCTCGGCTCGGCTCGGTTTGTTCCTTAATTGTTATATTGCCGTAATTTGCATTCCCGCCCGTTGAATATATCCTGAGAGATACATAATCTTTACCCTCAGTATAAATTTTAGGTATCATATATGTTGAATAGATAAATCCGCCGTTATACTGTGGCGAAGCATTAAGAAAATTCAGTTCAACCCAATCTCTGCGGTCAACCAGTCCGTTCCTTGACGGCTGACTTGAATTTGTGATATTCATATTACCGCTTGTCGGCTCACATACCCAAAGCATTGTATCGCCGGTATCATCTCCCCATAGTTTTACAGTTAAATAATTTGTCTTTTCACTGTCGCACTTCATCGTTACAACCATTGCACCGTTTTTATTGAGAGTTCTGTATGTATGTTCAACGCCTTCAACGTTTTTTGTCTGAATTCCGTTATCACGAACAACTTCAAGACGGTTTATGCGATTAGTGCCAACCACCGTCATTTCGCTGTCGGTATTACCTATATCAATATAATCTGTAAGGTAATCATAAACATTTTGAAAATTAGGTGCAGATGGTGGTTGTAATGTTAAATGTACATCTGAAACTTCGTCCGTTTCACTGCCGGCTGTTAATTTAGCATCGCCTTTGAGTTTTTTTGTTCCCTCAAACCACTTCGGACGTGTTATTTTTCCGTCACTTTTTAAATATGTATCGTTACGATATATTCCCTTTTCGTCTTTAATAGTACAGTCATAAACATTATCCCATTCAAGCATTACTTCCGTTCCGTATGCAGCTGTATAGCTTGACATATTTCCAGAGGATATTGTAACATCACCCGAAAGATACTGTTTTGCCTCGTCTATTGCAGTTCTGTTTATATCGTTTTCTTCGGCCAAAGTATGCACACTTGTTAAAATAACCATACTCAACGCAACCACCGTGCTGAAAATCCTTTTCATATGCCCTCTCCTTTATAAATCACATACAACTTGTTTATATTAAGTATATACTTTTCTGTTTTTATTAACAAGTTTGTATATTGATAGTTTTGTATGTTTTTTTACAAAAACAATATCCCTAGAGTTAAAGATAATATTGCATACTGCAATTGGTTTAACGGAGTAAGTATGGAAATACGCATCTTAACGCCGGTTGAAAGTATTCCGTCGATGAGGGGCGAACTGCGGATGTTTGCGGCACGGCTAAAATTATACGAATAACGGCAAAAAATAAGGTTTCTGCATCAATACATATATATGCATAATCAAGCTACATTAAACATTATATCCTTGATTTCAAAATACACAGTTTATTTTTTCAGAATAAACCACTCTCTACTTCTTATTTTATAGCTATGTATACCGCAATGCCCTATTGACACAAAAAAATAGTGCCGTTAGTTTGGTTTTACCCACCCTAACGGCACTGTTTTAGTATCAAGTGTAAATCATTTCTTCCAATTCTTCAAGTGTGTATCCGGTGTTGTACAATTCCTGTATCACTTCCGGATCCTCGCCGTACATTGCGGCAACGGTCTTTATATATTCGAGATACTCTTCCGCATAATAATCGTCATACCCGGTATCAATATAGCAATCACAACCGTAGTCGTACCAATGTCTGCCGTATGATTTGGTATAATTAAAATGACCTCTTTCACGTTTGCCGTTACTTTTGATTTTCAGAATATCGCCCTCGTTGAGAACGATATGTTCATACTTGCCATTCTCCAAATCTTGAAACAGTTCCGAATCAACCAATGCCTTCCAAAGTATCTGTTTAGTCGAAGCAAATACATAAACGCCTTTATCCTTAAAATGAATTAATGAAATCGGGCTGTCACCTTTTACAAGATACAAATTGTTTTGATTATCAAGTATATTAAAGCTAAAACTCCCCTCTATACTTTCAGCCATAAACTTTATCGTTTTGAAATTAAGTGCATTCTTGTACTTTAGTAGTTGCACCGCCACAAATGAATCTGTTTCGATTTTGCTTTTAAAGTTATACTTTTTCTGAAGTTCTTTATCATTAAACAATACACCGTTATGAGCAAGTGCAAACTGACAGTTATTCACCCTCTCGCTCCATGGGTGATTGTTGTAGTTCTTGCTCTTGTCACCTTGTGTACTGTGTCTTGTATGACCGATTACGGCATTTACGAATTTCGGAATATTGGGATTAAACTTATATGCACTTACCGCACTTTTGTTTATCTTCATATTACCCAAAATCGAATATGCCACACCGGTTGCATCCGTGCCACGTTCCGCACTTTCCATACCAAGCAAATCCACAAGTTCATTCATATCTTTTAACTTATCCTTGTAACTTAACACTCCATATATTCCGCACATTATATCTCCCCCTCATTTCTTATTGGTTCATTGACGTAAAGTCTTTTTTCTTTCAAATAATTAATCAACTCTATCTTTTCAGTCGGTATATCTTTTACAAAGTCAAGCCAAGTAAGACTCTGCATAAATTCGTCGGACAAAGAAATAGCAACCTTACAGATTTCATCTACCATCTGTAAGGTTGCTATAAATGTGTTGTACTTTAAAGTACCTCTGAATATTCTCATTTCTATCGTCGCTTCATTTTCAAGATTGACCGCCGCATATCGTCCCATATGTGAATTCTTAGCGTGCTTTAGTGTTTCTTTCGGATTGATTATTCCGCCGCCGTAACGTCTTGCCCAATGTTCTGCTTGTGATTCCGTTCTTCGACTGAATGTTAAGATTTCATTCCAAAACTTCTCATAGAAGTAGAGAATCTTCGCTATTGTCGCCTCTTGTTCTTCATAATTCGCTCCGAGTGCATTTCGGCTTATATGTACATGAAGTCCGCAGGTTCCGGCTTGGTGACTTAGATATCCTTTGGCTACCGCTTTGTTAAGAATCGCTCTCCAAGGCATTTGGTTTATGTGATAATCAAGCGTCATTGGATGAGTTACACATTCAAAGCCATCATCAAGTGAACCGTCATGTTTGATGTACATACGCTCACACCCATTGTTAGCTATTTCAAGCAATTTACTTGCACAAAATTCATTTTCACCGCCATCATCAAGTTCAAGTTCCACGCCCAAATATCTCGGGCCGTCACCGTAGAATATCGGCTCAGGTTTGTAGTAATAGTCGTGGATTATCTCATCCATATCAAAACAATCTCGACAATATGGGTGGTCGTGATATTCTTCATCTTCATGATAACAAGCGTCATCATAATGAATTACCGCATCACATCTTTCACATCTGACATAATCTTCATCATAACAAGTTTGGCACAAATCACCGTCCGCCGAATCATCATTCCAATGTCTGTCACCACAATCACGGCAAATGAATGTTTCACGTCTTAAACAATCTTCACACAAATAAGACTCATCAAAATATGTTAGTTCTGATACGTCATGTTCTTCGTGACATATGTCACAAGTGTATTTTCCCTCTTTCATCTTTCGTCCTCCTCTTAATATTCCTCTGCTTTCAGCATTGTCGAATGTGTTTTATCGTCAATCACATAAACTTTGCCCACAAAAATAGGAGCACCTTGTAATTTAATAAGATACTCCATTTTATACTCCGGCATTTCTTGTGAATGCACGATTTTCTGCATACCGTCATACTCTGACAGTTCAAATACTTGCAAGTAGTCTTTCGATTCAACCTCCATTGTATCAATCATATTCCACATCATACATTGTAATACAATAGGAACTTCCTCATTTACTCCGCAAGTACAAAATCGTTCGTTTTGGAACATATAAATTTCACCTCCGTGTATTTTATTACACAGAGATATTATATAAATCATAACTTTCATAATACGGTTTTTATCGTATATTATC
>OBJO01000339.1_pt1 | contig 21382 bp, 19 predicted proteins | sample 1481741 | NCBI WGS metagenome assembly OBJO01 (sample SAMN06140803, study PRJEB22556) | human gut metagenome | host: Homo sapiens | place: China: Beijing | collected 2014 | reverse complement strand
GTCGGTCTTAAAGAGCAACCGCAACGGGCAGACGTGCATCGTCAATCACCGCGGAAGCCTAAAGACGTAATGGCAAAAATATCTTCGACGGAACTGATCTTGCTCGTACCGTGGCGGATGATGCACTTATGGGCATCTTCCGGGCTCATGCCGCAGCCGTCGTCAGTGACCCGCATATAGGACTGGCCGCCGTCGGCAATTTCCACTTCAATGGCATGGGCACCGGCATCGATGGCATTTTCTACGAGCTCTTTGATGCACGACGCCGGCCGTTCGACGACTTCGCCGGCAGCAATCTTATTGCGCGTTGCTTCATCTAAGACATGAATGATTGAACTCACTGGATTCCACTTCCTTCTTTGGCATCTTTTTGCAGATTATATAAGAAAGAAATCGCTTCAATCGGCGTCATACTACTGACATCGACGCTGAGCAGCTTGTCGATGACGGGACTGGAAAAGAGGCTGTCTCCCATGGGTGACGGCGCCGGATTCACAGGCGCCTTGGCCGGGACGGGCGCACCGCCGTTCTTTTCCAAGTCTTCCAGGATGACGTCGGCCCGCTTGAGCAGGCTTTCGGGCAGCCCGGCCAGACGGGCGACATGCAGACCATAGCTGCGGTCGGCCCCGCCGGGAATGATGCGCCGCAGGAACTTGATGTTCTTGCCCCGTTCCTTGACAGCGACAGTATAATTCTTGATTTTCGGCGAATCGTCGGCCATGGCGATGAGTTCGTGATAATGCGTCGCGAACAGGGTCAGGGCGTGGATGTGCTTCAGGCAGTATTCGATGACGGCCCGGGCAATGGACATGCCGTCGAAGGTGCTCGTGCCGCGGCCGATTTCATCGAGGATGAGCAGGCTGCGGCTGGTGGCGTGTTTCAGGATGTACGACACTTCCTTCATTTCCATCATGAACGTACTCTGGCCGGTGAGGATGTCATCGCTGGCACCGATACGGGTGAAGATGCGGTCCACCGGGCAGATGGACCCTTCCTTGGCGGGAATGAAGGAGCCGGCCTGGGCCATGAGGACCAGTACGGCGACCTGGCGCATATACGTCGACTTGCCGGCCATGTTTGGGCCGGTGATGACCAGGATTTCATGGTCTTCATGGTTCAAGGTGACGTCGTTAGGCACGAACAATTCGTCTTTCAAATACTTTTCAATAATGGGATGGCGGCCGTCCTTAATGGAAATCGTCGCCTTGGTGTTGAGGCTGGGACGGACGTAGCGGTTGTCATAGGCCGCGCAGGCCAGGCTGTACAGGCAGTCGATGCGGGCAATGGCCCGGGCCGTTTCCTGCATGGCCGGGATGTGGCCCTGGATCTGGCGGCGGATATCGCCGAAGAGCTTGTATTCCAGCGCCAGCATCCGTTCCTGGCTGGTCAGGACTTTGACTTCAAATTCCTTAAGTTCCGGCGTGATGTAGCGTTCGGCATTGACCAACGTCTGCTTGCGCACGTAGTAATCGGGGATGGGCTTGGTATTGGCATGGGAAATCTCGAAGTAATAGCCAAAGACCTTAGTATAGCCAATTTTCATCTTAATGCCCGTCTTTTCCCGTTCCTTCTCTTCCAGTTCCTGTAAAAAGGCATGACTGTTGGCCGCAATGGAGCGGATTTCATCGAGTTCCGGCGAAAAGCCGTCGCGGATGACGCCGCCGTTGCGGATGACCAGGCCCGGTTCGTCCTTGATACCCCGGCAGAGCAGGTCATAGACGTCGTCATGGGTCTGCAAACGGTCATTGAGGCTGTGCAGGAGGTCGGCACTGGCCCCGGACAGGACCTGTTTCAGCTGCGGGATGACGGCCAGCGATTCCCGCAGGGCCACCAGGTCCTTGGGGCTCACCGTCCCCGTTTCGATACGGGTCAGGATGCGTTCAAAATCGTAGATCCGGTCCAGCACGTCTGCCGTGTCCTGGCGCATGATTTCGTGGAGGACGAAGTCTTCGACGGCATCCTGACGGCGCGTAATGTCGGCAATGCGGATGAGCGGCGCTTCCAGCCACTTGCGCAGGAGCCGGCCGCCCATGGCCGTCTTGGTCTTGTCCAGGACATCGAGGAGCGTCCCCCGGCGGCCGCCGTCGCGGACGTTCTGCGTGATTTCCAGATGGCGCAGGCTGGCCGCATCGACGACCAGGCGCCGTTCATTGTCGATATGTTCCAGGGAATTGATGTGGGAAATATCGGACTGCATGACGTCACTGACATAGGCCAGGAGCATGCCGATACACTCGCCGGCCGCCGAGGCAGCGGCAAAGTCTTCCGGCGGGAAATAGGACCGGGCCTGTTCCCGGTAGTCGACACTGTCATCGGCAGGAAATTCCGTAACCGTACACTGGGCCAGGTGACTGCGCAGGTATTCGCGGACGGCGTCCATATCCTGCCCCATGTGGGCGTAAATGAGCTCACTCGGTTCGTAGACTGCCAGGATGTCGAACAGGGAATCTTCCATGACCGACGCCGCACAGTCGGCCCACAAACATTCGCCCGTCGTGACGTCCATGAGAGCGATGGAAAGGATGGCATCGCTTTCGGTCAGGCAGCCGATGTAATTGTTCTTCTTCGACGCCACGGCATTCTCCAGGGTAATCGTCCCCGGCGTGATGACCTTGATGATCTTGCGCTTAACGATTCCCTTGGCCAACTTCGGGTCTTCCATCTGTTCACAAATAGCGACTTTATAGCCTTTGTGGACCAGCCGTTCGATATAGGTGTCGGCCGAATGGAAAGGTACGCCGCACATGGGGACCTTCTCTTTATTGCCGCCAGCCCGGCCGGTCAGGGTCAGGTCTAGTTCGCGCGACGCCGTCAGGGCATCGTCAAAAAACATTTCATAGAAATCGCCGAGGCGGAAAAAGAGGATCTTATCCTGGCACTGCTCTTTGACTTCCATGTACTGCTGCATCATAGGCGTTAATTTTTTTCCTGCCAAAGTCTCACCTTCCTTTAGTGCACTAAGTGACCTTTGAGGACCCACGTCTGGCCCTTGTCGACCTGGACCGGCACCGTATCGCCGATGGCGACGGAACCGTCATTTTCCCAGACGATCATCTTGTTGCCCGTCGTCCGGCCGAACCAGTGATTGGCATCGTTCTTGGTCGGTCCTTCGACGATGACGTCATAGACGTGGTCTTCCATTTCTTTATTCTTGGCTAAACTATAGACGTTCTGCACATCCATGAGCCGCTGCAGACGGCGGCTCTTTTCTTCCTGCGGAATCTGGTCTTCCATCTTGGCCGCCGGCGTCCCCGTCCGCGGCGAATAGATGAAGGTATAGGCCATGTCGTACTGGACGCGCTTGAGCAGGTTCAGCGTATCTTCAAACATAGCCTCCGTTTCGCCTGGGAAGCCGACGATGATGTCCGTCGTCAGGACCAGGTCGGGCATGCGCTTGCGGGCATAGTCGACGAGTTCCAGGTAATGTTCCACCGTGTAACCGCGGTTCATCTTCTTCAAGAGCTCGTCAGAACCGCACTGGATGGGCAGATGCATGTGGTTGACGACCTTTTTACTGTCGGCAATGGCGTCGATCATGGCAAAAGTCATATCCTTGGGGTGGCTGGTCATGTACCGGACCCGTTCGATACCGTCGATATCGTCGACAGCGGCGACGAGCTTGGAGAAATCCGTGCCGTCCTTGAGGTCCAGGCCATAGGAATTGACATTCTGGCCGAGAAGGGTGATTTCCTTGTAGCCTTCAGCAGCGACCTTCTTGATTTCTTCGACAATGGCGTCGATGGGACGGCTCACTTCACGGCCCCGGACATAAGGCACGATACAGTACGTGCAGAACTTGTTGCAGCCGTTCATGATGGGGATCCAGGCAAAGAATTTCTGGAAGCGCTTGACCGGCATATCATGGAAAGCCGGCAGGGTCATGTCGGCAGCCATATAATGGTCGGCCTTGCTGCGCCGTTCCCGGATGAGCTCGATGAGCTTGTGGATATTGTGCGTACCGATGACCAAATCGATGTGCGGCGCCCGCTTGAAGAGCTTATCCTGCCATTCCTGGGCCATGCAGCCCGTGACGGCAATGATCAAATCGGGGTTCTGCTTCTTCAAATGCTTGAGTTCGCCGATTTTCCCCAGCGTCTTGTCTTCCGCCGTTTCGCGGACACAACACGTATTGATGAGGATGACATCGGCTGTATCCAAATCTTCCGTATTGTGATAGCCCAGCTCCTCCAACTGACCGGCATAATGCTCACTGTCAGACATATTCGCCTGACAGCCATAAGAAATAATATGATAAAATCGATTGCTCTGAAAATCCATGTATTCTCTCCGTTTTTCACAAAAATCATAATTTAGGGTTTACAGTATATAAGATAATGAATGGCGTATATAAGCCATTTATCAAAATATCGAGTGCTTATAAGTGCTTATATGATAATACTGTTGTCTATTTGTGTCTTCAAGTATTCATATAAACCCTTACGATGTATTCTCCAATGTGTCCCTATTTTGAACGCTTTAAGACTATTATTATAACATAGACTATAAATTGTTGATAGGGGTACACCCAGCATTTGAGACACTTCCTTTGGAGAAAAAGTAATTCTATTCTCCCATGTCATCGAGGGAGTGTGAGTAAAATCATCAACATCAATATTTAAATAGGTCATAAGGCTCCTTTCGTGGACTAAAGGAAATCTTAGTAGACTTGAGATATGAAAGAATAGTAAAGAATCTTTAAGAATCTCTTTCTTTGATTTATCATCATCATCAACAATCATCATTAAAGAATCTCTAGTCCCATATCTGTCATAATAATAAATATGAGGTTCTAGTCAGAATCGACTGGAACCTCATAGATTCTATTAGATACTATATATACTTTTCGTCCTCTTATCTTCGATAAGTGCACCAATTAAGAGTTTGTTTATTAGTGCACCAATTAATTTTTGTCTAATTATCACGTAGCTCTCTAATAGCTTTTATACATCTATTATTATACGAATTATTTGTATAATTAGGCAGGACAGATTCATTCAGCCAATCCTCAAGCTGTTCAGCTGTCAGCTCAGTAAGTTGACTATCTTCATCCACATCCATGCGCTCCATAAAATAAGACACCCCAATAGTTAGGGCATCCAACCTATCATCATGACTCAGAGCGTTCTTATCCCGACATAAACGTGTCATTTGATAAATCAGGGAATAATGATAGTCCTGTTGGAAGACCTTAAAGTCCTGTTCGACCACAGGACGGTTCACAATGAGCTTATGCCGCATCATAACAGGTTCTAGGGTGTCTATCATACGTAATTCCTTTTGCCCTCTATTGGTAACAGGTTCAATGCCGCAAGGGTGGATTTTATTGAAGATAGGTGTCATCAACTTAGTGAACATTCCGTCCCCAAAGTTATCTTCGGGAACTACAACATCCACACTCCAGAACTTAGCACGATTTGCCATCTGAGTCAGCGTCAAGTCCGAATAGCCCTCTTTAAAGCCCCCTACATCCATAAGGAACAAATAGCCATTCAGGTATTTTAAGATTGCATAGACTGTTTCGTCCTTCCCACGACCAGAGGGGTCTATAGCCATCACTGTTGTCTGATAGGGCATTGTTTCAGGACTACGTGACAACTCACTGTAGTAATAGTCCCCTGCCATGGCTGTACAGGGAATATCAGACAAGAGTTGTTCCCTACCTTTTGCCCACGCCCATTTAAGGCTACTTTCCTTCATATCAAGGTTAGTGATAATCAAATCAGACACCTTCAACGGATATTTTTCCGCATCAGACAACCGAGTATTGAGCATATACTGTAAAGCAAACCCTGCTTTCCCATAAGACAAGGAACGCTTCGCAATTTCTTCCTCATTGAATCGCAATGGGTCTGTAGGCTTCCCTTCAAGACTAGGGTCAGCTTTCAGTTTGTTCCAAATAGAAGGAGCGAGGGAATCGCCATAATTATCTTCTACCCTTGATAATTGAGGATACAAGACAGGCCAGATACGTGCAATGTATCCACGGTCTTGTAAGGTATTGTATAGACTCGATTCAGTCTGTGGTGTACCAAGATATATGATCTGGCCGTTCGGTTTCAAGATAGCATCAAATTCCTTTACGGCCTCTGAGAGCTTATCACGCTGTTGCTGTGTTGCTGAGTTTTTCGGGACTTCTACGTCATCGGCAATCAGAATGTCTGCACGTGTCCCTGTAATCTGCCCAGTGATACCAATGGACTTTACAGAGGGGGAAATATCAGGAACGACGCCCCCAACATCAAAGATATTCTGTGTGTCTAACTGCCCCTTGTCTGCAATCATATCAGACAAGAAAGGGAGGGTCTGAATGATACGCTTGATAAAGCGAGCGTTCGCATCCGCTCTATCCCCAGAGGCAGACACAATCAAAATCTTTAGCTGTCTTTCCTTCCACAATCTCCATACCACATAAGCACATGTCAAGAAGGACTTAGCGACACCACGGAACCCCTCAAGAATGATACGGTCTTTAGGTGGATTCTGGAGATAGTTTGCAATGTCAATCTGAATGGGTGTCGGCTGTGGAAGGTCAATAGACCGCCATACAATATAGACAAATGCCCAGAAATGCTCACGTGCCTTCTGGACATCCGCTTCACTCCATTTCAATCTATCACCCTTCTTTCACAAGTTCCATGAAGTCAGGAATCTTAGAGGCTTCCTGCTTTACTTCTTTGACACCTTCAATCTCAACGGTAATGTTGAAATCGTTGTCTTTCAAGAACTGCCGTACCTTTGCGAGGAAGGCAGGGTTTTTACGCTGTTCTTCATCCTCAAGCCCTTCTAAGAGGGCCTGCACTTCTTCGGTTGCCAAGCGGTCAATCAATTCCTGTGGAATATTAAAATTAGCCATATATCATCATCCTCTCTCCATACTACATACTTTTAAATCTTTGTGTGTCTTCCCAAATATAATGATTGCACTAGGGAAAGGTGCACTGTTCTTACTTTCTCCGAACTTCAAACGTCCTTTGATGAAACGAATCTCCGAGGCTTTCATGGCGTATTCATGCCACCACTTTGTGTCTGTGCGTGAAGGCACGAGGCAGACAACGGTTGCCTCTTCTTCCATGGCTTTCTTCATCCATGCTCCTATTTTTTTTCCATAGGGTGGGTTCATCCAACAGACACCCTGCCAGTCTTGAGATAAACCATCATCAAGGGGGGAAAAGAACTTAGAGCATTTTGCATTTTCAGAGGTAGCACATACATCTATGTCAAAATGAAATTCATCATTCAATCTATTAAATAAATCTTGTGGTGTCTCCCACACTTCATTTTCACTACTATATAAAACCTTATTTATTGCCATTACAATCACCTTTCAAAAAATAAAAATAAGCCCCCTAGTGATTATACCTAGAGGGCTTTAAAAACGTCTTACAGGGGCATACAGAGCGATATTTTACCGACTGCACCCCCAAATCAACAAGCCACCTGCAACTACCCAAGCCAAATCACGCTGTCGCTCCATTCGCTTCACCGACTTATTCAGAGAGTCCGTTTGCTTTTGCAATTCCGTCAAGTTCTGCTTGTAATCGGTCAAGTACACTTGCGCTTTCGTCAGCTCTTTCTGAGATTCTGTTAGCTGTGTCTTGAGCTTCTGTGAGTCCTGTTTCTGCGCTGTTGACTGCTTCTGTAGCTCTGTCACCATCTGTCGTAAGCTGTTGAATTGTTCGGTTGACATTTCGACTTTCTGTGGACTCTGTGCGTGAACTGTAGAAGTAGACACAGAGGGAAAGACACAAAAGCACACCAACAATGAGAGACACAAGCAGAGCTTTTTTATTCTGTTGGTCATTTAACATCTTCCTTCCCCTTTTCTAAATCTTCCTCTAATTCATCTGCTGCCTCTTTAAGGATTGCAAAATTAACAATTCTATCCAACACTTTTACTTCTGTTACAGCTAAACGTGCAAAAAAGCGCAACAAGTCATTATCAGACATCTCATTAATATTTTTGCACATTTCTTTACGAATATTATCATACATATCTAATTCAGCTCCTCATACCATTCATTCATATCTACTTCGGTGTCTCCAATATATTCATGTGCGCTCCACTGCCAACCTGCTACATGCTTATCAGGGTAATCCTGCGCAAACCCGTTGTATCCACGGTAATCTGCAATCCAATACGGTACATAGTCAGCAAGCAAGTTAGGCCGAATAGAGTTTGTCATATAGTCAGTGCATTTCAAAGTAGAGGTATAAATACCTGCTCTGTGTCCTGCCTCATTGCAAGCAACAATAAATGCTGAACAAAGGGCTGTGGTGTCTACCCCTTCTGCAAAACATTCATCGGCTTCACAATCGTACCAAATGCCCATAGGTGGCACATCATCACCAAGGAGTTCCAAGACCGTCTGCGCTTCTTCCCTTGCCCTTTCGGGTGTCTGAGCATGGGTGAAGCAATAGACACCCCAAGGGATACCCCTAGCCTTACATTCTTCTGCGTGTCTTACCCATGTGTCTTCTTCGGAACACCCTTCGGAAATTTTGATGATGACACCTTGAACCCCTGCGGCCTCTACAGCATCATAATCAATATTGCGCTGATAATAGGAAACGTCAATTACTTTACTGGTCATCTAATTTGTCCACCTTCTTCTCTTTTGCAATCTGAGCGAGCGCACCCCTGATAAAGCTAGGGATGTACTGCCCATAACCAACACGATCAATATTTTCAATAATACTAAGGGCCTCTACCACTGCAAAGGCTCCAATGAATAACGTCCGTACCATGTGAGTGTGCATCGCTGAATCCAGCAATACACCCATACCAATGATAAGGAACATAGCGGCCTTCTTGTATAAGCCATGTGTCGCAATCGAACTTGCAAAGGCATGGAGCTTGAAGGAAGCCCAAAGGCCTGTGAGAATGTCACAAGCCACAAGGACAACCAAAGCATTAATCTGCTCATCCACACCACCCACAAGCTGATTGAAACACAACCAAGCAATAGAAAAAAGACAGCCAATCTTTACCTCTGTGGCTGTCCATAAGTTCCATAGCGTGTTAATCATCTTATGTAGTGTACCTCGTTTCATTTTTCATCTTCCTTTTGTTCCTTTAAGAGGGCATGGGAAATGCGAGCGTCAAGAAGCCAAATGTACTTGTCAATTATCTCTACTTGTTCTTGCATTAAATAACGATCTGTGTCATCAAGATTGTGATAGTTACTATTTTTGAATCTTGTTAGTTTTTCCCACTTCTCTACTAAATCTTTTCGTTCATCCATCATACGATAAATATAATCTTTCATTATTCATTCACCTTCTTCCCTACACAGTCCCCATTGTCATCAATCATCCAGCCCATACCGTCAAGCACCTTATCAATATCCTCTTTGTATTTCGGGAATCTTGCGATAACTGTGTTGTACTTTAGTTTCTGCAAAATAATCTGGTATGCCAAGTATTTAGCCATTCACAGCAACTCCTTCCATCAAGGTATTTACGGCATCCTCAAGAACCGCAATACGTTCTGACAAAGAGGGGGTCTGTTCTTTTGTGTCTTCTTTTTTTGTAAACACAAAACCTTTCTCATTGTCAAAAGTTACTGTGTCCCCAACTTCACACTGTTTGTCTGTCACATCTACCCAGTATGTCTTAGGGCTGAAAATGGTTGATAATTGTTCCATTGGCATCTCCGTTTCAAATATGTACAAAACTTCTCCATATAAAAGCTGTGCAAATCTATTCATTTTTAAATATCACCCCCGTATTCTACATTAACCCAACCTGTGTTTCCTGCATTTGCTCCTACATCCCAAGCGGTTCCACCAAGTGCCCCTGAGCCATATGAAGCCCCTGCTACACACTTGTATACGGGGGACTTCCCTTGGATTTCTCCCCCTCCCCCTCCAGAGGCTGAGAGAGTATGAAAGGATGAGGGGGAGCCATCTCCTGCTTTTTCTGGGGATAGCCCCCTAGATATTCGTACAAGAGGGTTGCCCCCTCCCCCAACTATAACTTGATATGTATGGCCAGAAATTACAGGAATAGTAGAAAGAACCATTGCTCCGCTCCCTCCCGGAGCGTTGCCAGTATAATCTAGTTGTCCTCTTAACCTAAAGGCCACCCCACCACCACCGCCACCAGCAACGGTAACTTTGACTTTCGTAACATCAGCAGGGCAAGTCCATGTGTATGTCCCTGCATTTGTATAAGAATCCATATGATAAGGAGGCTTCCCACTTGTGAGGATTGCCCATTGAGAACCCATGTGTTCCTTTACTCTCCCCAGGGTAGCTCTGCTATCATTTTCAGCTCCTAAAGGGATGTAGGCTTGCACACCATCAACTTTAATGTACGAATAAGCCTCTCCTGCTTCTGCCTGAGTAGTATAGAGTTTAACGGTTTGTTCTGTCGAGCCTTTTCTAATATGTATTGTTTTATTTAATTCTGCCATATCAATACACCCACAATTCAGCGCCATTAGGGAAGTGCAAATGGTCATCTGGCCCTATACCAATAAGTTTAAATGGTGTGTCATTAACAGCTATAGCCCAATTGCCCCCTCGGCAACGAATACAACCATAAATTTGGTCTATCCATAACTGTGTACTCTCATGACCGTCTTTAGTGGCTGGAATATTAATAAGTTGTCCGTACTGTGTAGGCTGATTATTAAGTATAAAGGTATCATAATAGATACTACAAAATCCTAACTTATTCCAGCCCTCATTAGAGACATCAGATGGTGCATAATTATTTGGATAGGCATGCATACCTTCCCAAAGTGTAATAGGCGTCACCCCATCTCCCCATGTGCCATCTGCTTTCAATACTTTATTCTGCTGTCCTGCTAAGGGTTTAGGAACTTTACCGCCGAGACCATCCGATGACGCTGTGGCCCCTTTAAAGTCCTGAAAAACACCTGCTGATTCTGCGGCCTGTTTAGCACTGGTAGCGGCGGCCATCTCTGAATTGTGTGCATTAGTGGCACTCGTAGCAGATGCACTCGCACTAGACGCACTGGCAGAGGCACTTGCACTAGCATTAGTTTCCGATGTTTTTGCATTGGTTTCAGCAGTCTTCGCCTTAGTTTCGGATGACTTCGCATTGGTTTCAGAAGTCTTCGCATTGGTTTCAGAGGTCTTTGCGTTTGTCTCAGAACTCTTAGCGTTCATTGCGGACGTTGCCGCTTCCTGTGCCTTCGTTTTACTATACAAAGACCACTCTTTAGAACTCTGTGTCTTCCCTGTGGTACTATCCGTATCCGCTTCACCATCTGGAGAATCCGTAGCTTCTGCCCACTTCTTAGCCTTTTGATGAGAAAGTTCGGAGTTGGTTTCTGAATTATGTGCATTGGTTTCAGAGGTCTTAGCGGATTCCTGCGAAGACTTTGCGGCTGACGCTTGCTTCGTTGCTTCCTGTACCAAAATTGTATTGGCCGATACAAAACCACCCTGAACCGTTTCCATGTAGTTTTTCGTTACGGCATCTTGAGGGTCTTTGGGGTCACTTACGTTAACGACACGATGATTCAATGCATCCCAAAGAACCTCTTTATCACTCGTTACTTTCGTAGAAATAGCATGAGCCATAATATAATCTTGCTGTTCTTCCTGCAAGTGGAGCATCTGAGCATCTTCTGTATTCATGTCCCGTGCCAGCAAGATAGAGCCATCATTCCACGTAACAATCTTATCTGTACTTGTCTGTCGATAAATAATGATATGTTCTCCAACCTGTGTAGGTGTGGTCAAAGACACAGATAAATCATTTACTGTGTAGCCTACCCCATACTCCAATGCTGTTTCCGTAGCATCGGAGTGAAGGATAGACACCATGACAAACTTCTTACGGAGATATGAAAAGGGGAACGTATACGTCGTTTTTGTCCCATCGGTCACTTCATATTCCACACGAGCTTTAAAGCCTGTTGTGTTTGCCACTATCTATCACTCTCCTTTTATTTAGCTTTCAAACTATTTAATTTTGCCAGTGTGTCTATAGCCTGCGTGTAGGGGATAAAATCAGGAACAGGGGCCAGATTTAATAGCGTCCTCAAATCCTTTTGTGTCCCCTTGCTGGTAGCCAGCCGATAGGCACTGCGAATTGGCTTCCATGTCATATCCGACAAGGTATCCACAGCAGGCAACTGTTGGACACTATTGCCCACAAAGTCCCCAAAGTCTTTAGGGGGATTATTTCGATACTGAGATACTGTCGTTCTGATTGTGGGAGCGCCTGTGCCAGCTTCCCAGAAGTCATTTGCAACACCCATAGGCGACAAGAAACCTGTTCGGAAAAATGCGGCCTTTGCAAGGGCCTTGTCATTCAGATAATTTTCCTTGATGTAGTTAGCGGCGTCTGTCTGTCCCAGCGCATACAGAGTGGCCATCTTAGCTCCGTTACGCGCGGCAAAAGCGGCTGTATTGGTCATAAGAGACAATGCAAAAGCCATAGCATCCTGTGCTTCATGTTGCTGTAACATGCGCATAAACTGAGCATTGTTTGAGCGCATATTGAAGTCTTTAAACATCATGACAAGACGCATTAAAGAGTTTGTGTCTTTCAGCATATTTCGGTTGCCTTCGGACGAACTCAATAAGACACTCTTTTCCACCTGATTCTGCATCAGATCATACCAAGCCCAGAAGGTATCAGGGCTTTCTTTTCTCCATGCATCTACATCAAAACCATCTGCAACAGTCCCTTTCTTGCCATCCCACTTCACATAGGTACGCAAGTCATCTTTCATCTGTTCAAGGTCTACGTATCTGCCAAGAGCCTTGATATTTGCCTTGCTGAATGGATTACGTAACGCATTGAAGGTTTCCCCATGCGCCCACCGAATTGAGTCTGTAATGGCCGCACTACGAGCAGAGCGAACCATTGTGTCTGTCATATGTCCGAGCATGTTAATCTGTGAGGTGAACTTACCCAGATTGTGTGTCATATCAGCCGCACTAATCAACAGGTTGTCTACCCCAAATCCTCGTTTAGACAAGGCATTACGGGTCTGTTTGTCTCCCCAATTCCCACGGAAAATGTAACGTTCTACAGGTTCCCCAAAGACATGCCATGAGAGGTCTTCAACCATCTTAGAATTAGCTTTCCCAAGACGAACATCCTGTATGAATTTCCGCAAGGGATTGAAGACACCAAATACCTGTTTTAGACCACCATAGGCAATAGCACCCCCTAAGTCTCCTAACTGGTTCCATCCCATCGAGCCGCCACGCTTGAAGTATGCAAAGTTATTGAGAATCTTTGTGACTGCTGAACCTTCATCATAAATGTTTCGTTCGTAGTGGTCACGCATCCCACGGAGCCGTGCAATGTTGTCTAAGAACCACCGCTTATTTTTTTCGGCTGTGGAACTGTTGATACGCCCATCATTCCCCATGGAAGCAAGCCGCAATTCATGGAGTACCTTCTTCACGAAAGCACCATATTCATTAGCAGAACCAAGGACATTACGGACTGCTACTTCACCTGCAAAACGTCTATTCGTTCTGTTCAGGGTGTGTTCAAGGTCATAGTATCTAAGGTCATTATCAAAGGAGAAGGCTTTAACAACATTACCTTCTGCATCTTTAATATCCATGACAACACCTGTGTCCATCGGAAGACGCCCACGGAAGAAGTTCAAGTCCCCAAGTTTAGAGGAAGCACCATCGGTGTCTAAGCCATCCAACTTGTCCTCAAGAGGTTGCATGATGTTGTCTGCCCATTCCTTACACTTTTCATCCCTGAAATCATCAATTTCTTTATCTGTGGTGTCTTTGATAGTGATAGCACGTTTTTGTTCAAGTTCTTCTTTGACACGTTTAACTTTGGCATGGTTAATCTTTTCTGGATCTTTAAGTGCTTCTTTTTTTAAAAAGGTCTCTGCATCCTTAATTTCACGCTGTAGTCTCAGTTCTTTCTCACGCTTAATCATCTCCCCAATCAGCTTACGAGACGTAGGCATATTGGAAGCGACTAATGCATACTTCTCCATAAAATCTCTCGCTCCCTTATCACCTGTGGTGGTGAAGTTAGACACAAACTCTCTGTAAGCATCAGGGTCAACTAAGCGATGAAATTCATCATCAACTGAATACCACCCATCCTCAATCAAGTTTCGTTCCATAGCACCACCAAAAATAGAGGATGAATTTTTGCCAAGGTCAATGCGGGTAGCATAAAGACCCTGCAAAGACTTGACAGCCTTCATGACATTCTGGTCTACCATCTTATCATCAATGTTAATGTGTGTCTGCTGTTTAGACAAGCTGTTGAACTTATCAATGACAAGCTTATCAAATTCTTGTCTATGGGCATCCCCCTTGCGATAAGGGTTAATGACACCCATTGTACCATAATGGTCACGAATCCATTCTTTACGAGCATCAAGAATCTCACCTTTGTATTTATCAAGCTGTCCCATGAGATAGTCCTTCATACGTTCAGCAGATGGCATATTGGAACCATTACGAGATGTACCACGACGCTGTGCATCTTCCCATAATTCAGAGGCTTTCTTCGCAAGCGTCATAGACGGAGAATGATAAGCGGCCCCATATGGAGTACGAGTCAGCAATGTATTGTCCATCCATCCCGATAAGGTATTGACGGTCTTTTCAAAGGCTGTCTTTCCTTTTCGTTCCTGTGCCAATTCATCTGCACTCTTTTCATAGTCGAGAAGACTTTCAGGAGCAAGCATGTTGTCTTTCGAGAAATGGACACCATTTTGGATAATGCTCCCATCGGGATTAACAATGATACCCTGCTTTTTCAAACCCTGATAGCGAACCGCTGTGTTGACCATGTCGAGAATCTCGTTGTTGGTGAATCTAGCTTTATCACCAAAGCCCATTTCCTTTAAGCCTTCTCTAAAGCTAGACACCAAGGAATGACTCGATTTACGACTCAACATATCATGCTGAATGGCATAACCAAGAATCTCTTCGGGGTCTGTACTGTTGGCAAGTCTTGCGGCCTGTGCAAACTTCGATGTTGTGTCTTTTGATTGAGTAGACACAAAATCCATCAAGGACTGATAGCGGTCAGTACCTATGGTGTCTTTCAGAGATTGATGGACACCAATTTCATGTGCTAAGACACCATCTAATTCTTTAGTTCCCTTGATATTGTCTTTGACTACTACAGTATAATCACCATGAGGGACAAAGAAACCTTTCGTGTTATCCGACACTTTGATACCCATGGAAGCTCCAAGTTTCTTTGCGTCTTTCAGCGACAATGCAAATACATCATCACGATCCGCTACGGAACTTGCAATCTTACCTTCCTGCTTCGTGAAGTATTCTACATCATGAAGTTTGGAAGCGGCTTCCTTTGTATCCATGATAGTGTAGGGTGTCTTGAGTCCCACAGCTTCACGAGCGGCGCTTGTTTCAATCCTATCTGCTGTTCGGGCCAGATTAGCTACAGCAGGGTCTTTATGGAACAAGTTCTTCCCTGCCATTCCAAGGGTACGTAAGACACCCCCTGAAATCCCTGCAATCATGGCGGCCCCTGCGATACTGTCGTCTGTGCCATTACCCATGTTGGCGGCATGTTGCTGAATAGCCCCCATAGCGGCCATGTTTAATGCTGTGTCCCCAATTCTTTTAGCACCCCCTGCACTGAGAATCTTCTCAGCAGAGGCCTTAGCGGCACTATCAATGATACGTGTGTCTTTCACCACACCACCGAGTGACTTCATAATCTTCCCTGCCTGTAAGACCTTCAATTCAGGAAGGGCATTTAATGGGTCTAAGACAGCCCCTAAGACAGTACCAAGGGTATGTGCGCCTACCGAATTGTAGTAAGCGGCGTACTTTGTGTCTTCGGCCATCTCATCGGACTTCTTTTGTAATAGGTAATACAACTGTGTAGGGTCTTTCGCATTATCAATAATCCATTGTGCCTCTGCTTCATTGCCACTCCCCATGGCGGCCTTGATGTAGTTACGGTCTGCATCGGTAATCTTATCACGACCAAAAGCATCAAGGTCACTGTGGAAGAGGTCAGTATACAGAGCATCAACAAACTCATACGCAAAGTTACCACTGCGCTTGAAGTCATGCCAAATGCCCTCAAGGATAGAAGGCTTTTCTTTTAGGGAGTCTTCATAGGCTTTCTGCATCTGGAGTTTTGCATCTGCAAGTGCCTGTATTTCAGGACTCACCATGTTCTGCATCTTAGGAGTAAAGACACCCTCACCAAAGGTGGTTGTTGCCTGTTTAGGCCCTAAGAGAGCATTGACTTCTTTAGATAGGTCAGGATTAGCTACATGAAGGTGAGGGCCTGTTGCACCTGGGTCTTCTTCTAAGTTATGCGCACGTTCGGTAAAACCAAGCTCCCCTGCGTACTGATATAACTGTTCAAGAATAGGGTCTCCCCATTGCAAGCCTTCCCATGCTATATCAGCGGCCATCCCTTTTGGGTGCGCACCTTCTGGATTATGTGGGCCATATTCTTTACCCCCTGTAAGAAGGGGTTCCACCCCTAACTCTCTTGCCTTTTTAAACAGCATCCCCAACCGTGGATACAAACTAGGGTCAATCCCCTGCATATCATCGGGTAAATAGGAAGTGTAGTCTTCTGTGTCTGTTCCCCCACTACTGGAACCACTAGAACCTGTAGCAGACGCATCATAGCTTTCGCCACCATAAAGGTTTGAATAGACCTCGCCTGCTACCTGTTGTCTCAGGTCAAGTGCCTGTCCTTGACAACGTTCGTAGTAATCAGCAATAGCGGCGGCGGCGCTTTCAGCACTAGACAAGTCAGAGTTAGAAATCTCTTCCAAGGCTTGTGATTCTGTATTATGAAGTTCCCAATCAACGAACTCTAACTGTGCATAAATGTCTGTGGAATCATATCCATGTTCATCCATGAAGCTTCTGAAATTCGCCTGTCTGCTCTCATCGAGCCATTGCGCAATCCCATACGCACCATTAGGGGACGTAATATCAGGATTGATGTCCTCGCCGCCCCCCGTTTCAACTGCAAAGTTAGCGGCGAACCCTGCGGCCAATGTTGGTGAATATCCATGTTGGATAAACCAATTATAGACAAGGGACATATTATTTGAAACTGCCATTGTGTCTTATCTCCTTTCTATTTAATCCCCATATACCCATTTCTTTAAACGAGCCACTGCACTGCTTGCCTGTTCAGCGATAACCTCTCCTACAGAGCCAGAGTGTTCAGCTACATCCTTAGCCTGTTCTTCTGTTACACCACTGTCACCAACATAGGTAGCTGTGTAATCTGTTGAATCAGAAGAAGAAGAAGAGTTACTGCTACTAGAAGTGGAAGGGGGAACATAAGTAGCTACATACTGAATTTCATTAGCCATATCAGAGCCAGAAAGCTGTGTATAGTTCCCATTCGCACTCTCTGAAAAAGACCATGTGTTAGAGGCTTCATCATACGATACATTAATGTCTTCGGCAGACACACCCCAATTACTTGCATATTGATAGCAAAGGGCATCAAGAGATTGTTTTGCAAATGCACTTTCTGTAGAGGGAGACAGGCCACTATTGAAACAGTTTTTAGGAAAGACAGCCCCATGATAGTAAGCATAAGCATCCCGAATGTCATTGCAAGCGGCATCTAAAGCGGCTTGAGGGTCATGATAAGCTAAGTTATACATCAAAGCTCTATCCTTTACGGTTTCTGCAATCTGTGGATTATCCCATGAAATATCAGGGGCCGTACTACCTTCACTATTCCAACTTTCCATGCCACCAATAGACCAACCACCTGCGGCAATGCTTCTAATCTGCGCCATGTAGTTTTGTTTATCTTGTTCGCTGGTGTCTTTAATACGACAATAGTTGGCGTATCCTCGAACGAGTGCATTGTCTGCGTCTTCTTCACCAGACGCATGGGAGAAGTTCACAATCGCTCCGATAGCGGCGTCTACCTTACTGCCGAAAGCACCTGCAAACTGTCCATGATTAATGTTACGAGCCTTTACAAGATAAATGATGGAGTTAGGTACACCATTCGCCTCTACACTGTCTGCTGTAGCACTGTTAATGGTCTGTAAGACACTATTCACTAACTGTTCTTTTACGTTACTTACACCTGAATAAGTGTAGAGCTTCATAAGTTTCTGTGCCTTTGTGTCTTCATCCGCATCACTACTGATAATCTGGTTTTCGTACTCCTGAAAAGCACTAAGAATCGTGCCTGAATCAACAGCCTTGCCACCAACTAAAGGTTTACCAATGGAACTGCCATAACCATCTTTTACAGGGTTATCGTCTTCCATGAAAGCCCGAATGTTTTCCCTAGCAGAGGCAGAACTTGCCTGAGATTTGGCGGCTGTAGTAACCCCTTTAGCACCAACCTTAGCAATACGAGCCTGAGCGGCCTTATGCTGATTTTGAAGAGACTCAATTTCAGGTAACATCCCTGTGAGAATTTCAGCATCATCACGATCTGAACGATTACCAGACTGCCCCATTTTAATTACATCGGTATAGACCCGATTCATGTCTTTATCTTTACCATACTTCTTAATGAAATCCATCTTTAATTTTTCCATGTGGGCTTTACGATACGCAACATTCAGGGTGTCTAATTCCATGGTGTCCACCAAGTCACCCATTGTCTGTGTCGTACCATCTAAGCGTGTCTGTACAGGAATACGGTCAAGGATAGTAGCTTTAAAGTTCTTAAAGTCCTTGATTGTCCCTGTGGTAATAATTTCTTTGGTGAAATTATCAACAAGTGTCTGTCGCTGTGAAGGATTCAGCCCCATCAAGCGACTCTGATTGAAAATCTCTGTAAGCTTCTGTACTTGTTCATCACGAGTCATAGTAGGAGCATCATAAATGAGATCCCCTAATTCAGACTTAATGTTATTGAAGGTTTCAGCGATTCTGTCTTCAATATCACGCTGAACATGATTACTCATCAACGTTTGCTGATTTTCAATATTCTTGTCATTGAATCCCTGCTCAAAAGACACATTATTATCAATGAGTCCTTTGTCAATGAAGCGCTGTCGATACTTCTGTACAAAGTCGTCATACCGCTTCACTTCCTCATCGGGAGTACGAGCAGGACTATCACCAAATTCTTCTGTGTATGCAAGTTTTGCGGAGTCACCTAAAGCCTGTCCACGCAACTTGTCGCTGTATGCGATAAAATAAGGATTATCTAAGTTATTCCCATAGCCGTATGTCAAGGCCATGTCAAGTGTATTAAGTTTCTGTCTGTCTTCCTCTGTGGTTGACGCAATGAGTCTGTTGGCTTCTGTAAGGCCCTCTTCATTCATGCGCTTTTCACGGTCTGTGATGAAAGACAACCAACTACTATTGAGATTATTAGCCGCACTTGCAAACATGGAAGCGGACGAGGACGAGGGGTTAGTACCTCTAACACCCTGTACCTCTGTCAAACGCTCTTGATATGTTGCATCAGGTTGCGGCATAAATTGCATTTCTGTGCCTACAGCACTAGCAATCCGTTTCGCCATGTAGCACCTCTCCTTGAAATACCCCCATTAGACCAATCATAAGACAAGCCGCTACTCATGTCACCGCTAAAGTACCCATTGATAGCATTGCTTGCAAATAGACCATGAGGATTGAATAAATTCATACTGTCATACTTTGCAGACGCTTCGTCGAGGTCTACAATTCGTGTCCCAATCCCTGTATTGTGAATGTCTTCACTGTGGATATAGGGGTCAAGATTTACAGGCGTAATGTCACCTGTATTTCTATCAAGTGTCTTTCCATGTCCGCCTTCAACACCTGCTTTCTTTCTCATACTACTAATACCTTGTAGAGCATTATAAGTATTCAAGTAATCAGAAAACATTTCCATTGCCTGTGTGAAATAAGAGGGCGTCTCAACCGACGGAATACTATTGATAGCATTACGTGTAGAGATAAGCGCCGCTTCCTTGTTGAGGTCAATCTCATTCATCTTCGTTTGATAATTAGCCTGAGACTGAGAGGCAACACGTGATTCATCTGCACGAATACTTCGATTAATCAAGTTAGCTGTTCTGCCACCCCCTGCCAACTCTTCGTTGACAGCGGCCTTTACAGACGCTTCCTGTCTATGAGCGTTCATCCTGTCTTTCGTCATCGCATCAATCTGAGCGGCGAAAGCGGCCCTACGCTGTGTTTCATAATTTTGAAAGGTATAGTTCATAGACTGGAGCAATCCCCTTGCGGTCTGATTGTTGGCATCAATCTGTGCTTGTAGTTCTTTTTTCCGTGCTTTTTGTTTAGATACAGCCGACAAAGCGGCAATCCCCATAGCTACGGTACACATTCGCTATACCCCCTTTGTTCGTGTCGTATACAGACAATCCCAATTCAGCCCTACAATAGAGAGAGGAACTGGTATGTCTGATTCAACTGCAATCGTAACGGATTCATTCTTAGCATGAATAGGAACATCAAACTTACCTATTTCATTCTGCTTCTTACCCAAACGAGCAGAAGAAGTTCCAAGAATCTTACTCGTCATTCGATATACATATTCTTTTCCCCCAAGATAAGACACCCTACAAGCCAAGAAACCTGTATGATCATAATTGATATGGATGTTCTTAATTTGTGTCCTTCCTTCTGCATAGGAGCTAATATTTCCGTTGTCATTCTTTTTGAGATAGAAGGTTGTGAAGACAGCCTTAAACAAATAAGGTTCCCCTACTACCAATTTCTTTCCTGCAAAGTTTCCATCGAGATAGATACATCCTGCATCATCTGCTTTCAGATTTTCATGCAAGACACCATCATGAGTGACTACACAAATGCTCTGCAAAGGTGTGGTGTCCGTATAGGCATAAAGAGCCTTGAGGTCAAACTTTGTTCTTTCAGCTACATCATCATAGACACCATTATCCATAACTTTCTTCTGGTCAAGGTAGACACGATAAACTTCTGTATCATCAAATTCTTTAATGTTTACGGAGAAGTCCATTTGCTCCATGGTAATCTGTGTTCCTCTGCGCATAAGCAGGTATAAATAACTACCTATGAAACCTGCACCATAAATCTCGCCATCAAAGACCCATTTAGACCACGAGGACTGTATACGTTCTTCATTCGCAAACAAATACTTATAAAGATAAATGGTGTCTGTCGCATTGTTTGTCAAACAGAACAGCACATTTTCAGCCGTCGAGGTGATAATGTCATAGACACCTGCTTCAATGTAGTTAGGAATATGAGATGTAATGTCCTGCGCATTTTTCATCTGTGAAATATCTTGAACCGTATAATACTCCCGAATCGTTGAGAAATCCCCATGCTCAGAAGGGAAATACAAGTTCTTACCTGCTACCTTTGGTTGACAGTCAGGAGAACTATTGAACTGCGTAATTTCTGTTGGGGACGCTGTTTTTGGTGTCAAGGTAGAATCCGCACGAATAATAAATTGTGTGTCATTCGAGAAAGCA
>OBJO01000338.1_pt1 | contig 21427 bp, 15 predicted proteins | sample 1481741 | NCBI WGS metagenome assembly OBJO01 (sample SAMN06140803, study PRJEB22556) | human gut metagenome | host: Homo sapiens | place: China: Beijing | collected 2014 | reverse complement strand
ATCTGTAATTAATGTGCCAACGACCGCACAGGTTGCTATAGAAAAACTGCTTTGACTATATTTTAACATATGTGAAAGAAATAGCAAGCGGTTTGTATTTTATTATATTGTTTTTGTTGTATATGCAACATATTTTTGGACAAAATTATAGTAATATTGTATTATAAATAATGAAATCAACATTCAAGAAAGAAGGACAAGAAATCCTATGGACAAGGTTTTCAAAATAGAAGATTTACGCCCTATCCGCGACGAGATGACCATCTCACGAAATTCAAGGCTTAGTGACAAAACACCCATAACCTATTTTTCTCTCGGAAAGGGCACGTCAATCTCTCAGGAATCCTACGATAATACCACTGTATACATCGGTGCAAAAGGATGCGCTGATTTTCTTATCGGAGATTATGCTGCAAAACATACCATATCAGAAGGTGATATGCTGGTAGTCCCTTCGAAAACACTCTGCGGAGTAACAACAGAAACCGGCTGTATTTACACCGAAATCATCATAAAAAAGGAGAACAACAATATGAACAAAATTATCAAATCAGGCGAGGTCATGAAGCTTAAGGATCTTATCTCATATGAGGATGGCAGTATCACGAACATTGATGTGGTAAGCAACGACACAATGAAATTCGTGCTTATGGCATTCGATGAGGGCACCGGTCTCACACCGCATCGCGCGCCTGGAAATGCAATAATTTTCGCACTCGAGGGCAAGGCTGTAATAGACTACGAGGGCAAAGATTACACAATCTCAGCAGGCGAAAATTTCCGTTTTGACAAAAACGGACTGCACAGCGTAACCGCTGACGAAAGGTTCAAGATGGGACTTCTTCTGGTGTTGGAGTAAAGCCTGCTTCACTCTTTTTTCAAATCCCATGCCCCCGCTTCCTAAGCACCGGCATTGTGTATATCTTCACCAAAAGCGGTATCACCATGATAAACCATACTATCGGCTCTGCCACTATCACTCCTGTATAGCCAAGCAGTGGCACAAGTGTGAATGCAATGATTATCTTTCCCACCATCTCAAGTGAGCTTGATACAAGCGGCGTAATCTGCTCTCCAAGCCCCTGCATTGCATTTCGCACTATACATATAACAGCGGTCACATAATAAAACAGAGTGTCAAATTTGAGATAATTTGTGGCATTTTTTATAACAATAGGATTATTAGTGCCTGTTACAAGCTTCACCAGCCACGGGCCTATAGTGTAGCTTGCGATAATTGCCATCGTACACCATATGCAGGTATAGAATATTGCCAGTTTTATGCCTTTTTTCACTCTGGCTACTTCTCCCGCTCCTATATTCTGCCCACAGAAGGTCGCCATTGTCTGTCCAAACACGGTAAACATGACCATGAATATCTCCGATATCTTTCTGGCAGCCGTGTGAGCTACTATAATATCCTGTCCCAGTCGGTTTATGGCGGTCTGCAGGGTCAGCGAGCCTATATTTACAAGTGAACTCATAAATGCCATGGAAAGACCGGCCTTAAGCATCGTCATTTTCATCACGGCTATTACTTCAGGAGTCATATTATTCTCGCTGTCTTTACATTCTGCTCCCTCGGTATCACAATTTTCGTCGCTAGATTTCAGGTGTCTTCGCAGTAAATGACTGTCAAATAAATCACTGCGGGACAATCTCAAAAGCTCATATCTTTTTACCATATATACATAGCACACAATAAACGCAATAACCTGTGCAAGTACAGTGGCAATCGCAGCGCCCGCCACTCCTGCCTTCAGTACGACCACAAAGAAAATATCACCTGCCATATTCAGACAGACCGAGACGGCTAGTATGACAAGCGGCGTAACTGTATCGCCCAGTGCCCTAAGTGCCGCCGCACATGCATCATACAAAAATGTCGCTACAAGCCCTGCTATTATAATAAAAATATATGACACAGCCATTCCCATCAAATCATTTGATACATTTAAAAATCCAAGAATCTGACGCAAAAATAACAGGCACAATACCGTTATAGTAAGCGCTATTATGCATCCCATTTTAATTGACAGTGCAAACGATTTCTTTACACCGGCGTAGTCCCTTGCTCCAAATTTCTGGGCTGTTATTATGGCAAATCCATTAGCTAAGCCCATCAAAAAGCCTATCATCAGATTGCTGAGTGTCGTGGTGGCTCCGACTGCTGCCAGTGAGTTTTCTCCCAGATATGATCCGACTATTCTCGTGTCAACTATACTGTATGTGAGCTGGAGTATATTTGCCATAAATATTGGAATGGCAAATGCCAGTATGAGTCTTGATGGTTTTCCTTTTGTAAGGTCTTTCATGTATGTATATCCTCGTATATTTCAAAATATTTTCATCAATATATTAGCAGATAAATTTTAAAATTCAATCTTTTTAATCGGTAATATAATCATTTCTGATCATACTAAAATATAAACAACAATATATAGTTTATATACGCAATAATTATACATATTAAATTTATATATATTATATTTACACGCATTGAATTTATACGTATCATATGTTATATTATATATATACTAAAGAAAGGTGGATAAAAATATGCCGATCAAACCAACTGAAATGGAACGTATAATACTTGCCGATGGGTGGATTTTCAAAAACCAAACCGGATCACATCGGCATTATATTCATCCTTCAAAGCCCGGAAAAGTAACTATTCCTTTTCATAAAGGCAAAGAACTGAACAAAATCACTGAAAATTCTATCCGTAAGCAAGCGGGAATCAAATAATCATAAGGAGGTATACTCATCATGTTATCAATATATCCGGCATGTTTTTTTAAGGAAGATAATGGATACTCTGTAATCTTTCCTGATTTAAATTATCTTGCAACACAAGGAGATACCCTTGAAGATGCTGTGGCCATGGCTGTTGATTGTCTTGCAGGATATCTGTATACGGCTAAGATGGATAATGAAAAATTTCCTAAAGCATCCAAATTATCTGATATCAATATTGACAGACTATCTGACGAATTAGACATAACAGGAACATATACCGATGCATTTACCAATATGGTTTCAGTAGATGTTAAGGCATATGCCAAAGAGCATTTCGATAAATCGGTCCGAAAAACCCTTACCATTCCGGCTTGGCTAAATACTGCTGCGCAGGAAGAGGGAATTAATTTTTCAAAAACACTGCAGGAAGCACTTATGTCAAAGCTTAAGGCTCATTAGATATCTGCATTATAATTCGGAGACATTATGAACAACGATATAAAATACAAGCTGGCCAATGCCATGAAGGAATGCATGTTTTCCTCTCCTGTCGAGAAAATTACGGTTAAGGAAATCTGCGATACATGTGGTGTGACCAGACAAACCTTTTACAGAAATTTTCAGGACAAATATGACCTGATAAACTGGTATTTTGATAAGATACTGATTGAATCCTTCCACCAGATGGGTGAGGGCAGTACCGTGTACGAAAGTCTTGTTAAAAAATTTGAATATATCAGGATGGAGCACCTTTTCTTTAAGGCTGCTTTTAAAAATGATGAGCAGAACAATCTAAAGGAGCATGATTTTGAGCTGATTCGTCAGTTTTACATTGACCAGATTGAGGGAAAAAGCCACCGGAAAATATCCGACAAGCTATTGTTCCAGCTTGAGATGTACTGTCAGGGCTCTGTCTTTATGACAACACAGTGGGTGCTTGGCAATAAAAACTTCACCCCTCAGGAGCTTGCCGGACTGCTCGCTGATGCTATGCCAAAGGAGCTTGCCGACGTATTTCGCGAGGTAAACCTGATATAATTCAAGGTAATATTCAGAACCATTTAGAACAAGTATCGTGCGTTTTTACAAATGTGCACGGTAGTCTTAATAGTTATATCAGCGTTAAAAATCCGGGAATGCTGTCAATTGACAGTTCCCGGATTTTTACATCCCTGTAAGCTGTTGCAGAATTACATAATCTTACGGAAAAGAGCCTTCAAATCCTCAACACTTGCATCCTTTGGATTTCCAGGTGCACATGCATCCGCGTGAGCAGACTCTGCGAGGAAGTCTAAGTCATCCTCCTTAATAGCTTCAAGCTTTGTTGGGATTCCTACATCTACAGAGAGCTGCGCTACAGCATCGATTGCAGCCTTTCTGTACTCCTCTACAGACATATCATCTACGCCCTTTACTCCCATTGCGCGGGCGATTTCACGATATTTTTCGCCTGTACAGTCTGCATTGTACTCCATTACAATTGGAAGCATCATAGCACATGCTACTCCGTGTGGTGTATCATAAACAGCTCCGAGTGTATGAGCCATTGAATGAGCGATTCCAAGACCTACATTTGAGAATCCCATTCCGGCAATGTACTCTCCAAGTGCCATGCCCTCACGTCCCTCTTTTTCATTGGCAACTGCACTTCTTAAAGATCTTGCAATAATCTCTATTGCTTTGAGATGGAACATGTCTGTCATCTCCCAGGCAGCCTTTGTTGTGTAGCCCTCGATAGCATGTGTGAGTGCGTCCATACCTGTTGATGCTGTAAGTCCCTTTGGCATTGATGACATCATGTCCGGGTCTACGATTGCGATGATTGGCATGTCATGTGGGTCCACACATACAAACTTTCTCTTTCTCTCTACATCTGTGATGACATAGTTGATTGTAACCTCTGCTGCTGTTCCTGCTGTTGTAGGTACTGCAATGATAGGAACACAAGGCTTCTTTGTAGGTGCAACCCCCTCTAAGCTTCTTACATCCTCAAACTCCGGGTTTGCGATGATGATACCGATTGCCTTTGATGTATCCATAGAAGAGCCGCCTCCGATTGCAATGAGGTAATCAGCTCCTGATTTCTTAAATGTCTCTACGCCATGCTTTACGTTGTCGATTGTTGGATTTGGCTTAATCTCTGAGTAAAGCTCATATTCCAATCCGTTCTTATCAAGGATATCTGTTACCTTTGCTGTAACTTGAAATTTGATTAAGTCAGGGTCAGAGCATACCAGTGCTTTTTTAAAGCCATGCGCCTTTGCCTCTGTTGCAATCTCCTGGATTGCACCTGATCCGTGATAAGATGTCTCGTTTAACATGATTCTGTTAGCCATAGTGTAAAATCTCCTTCCAATTTTAAAAAATACTCCTAAAAAACTCTGCCGATAAATTCTTATAACTTATCTGCCTGACTATATTTTAACAAAGTATTAAACGAGATGTAAGTTACAAACCTGCCAATGTGTAACATACCTGTTGCAATATGTAACCTGCCAGTTACCTATGTATATCCCACCGACTGCCGACTGCCAATCACACCTTATGGCTGTCTGATATAACTTTCTTTAACTCTCTTGCCGCCGCACTAATCGGTTGATGTATATCATATACCATACATATATTTCTCTGCGGTATCTCCTCCTCCAGAGCTATCTCTACAATCTCGCGATTTGCTATCGCAGCCTCTGCCATAGGCTTTGGCATAAAGGCAAGACCAAGCTCACTTTTCACAAGTGGCAGTATCTGATCTGTCGTTGCGGTCTCTGTATCAGGCGCAAATTCAAGTCCGTGTGACATAAAAAGCCTGTTAAAAAACTGAAATGTCATGGTCTCCCGCCCCAGTCCGATAAGCGGATAATTATGCAGCTCCTTTAATGACAGAGTCTGGCTTCCGAGTGCAGTAAAGGTGGTTCCACCCACAAGAATCTCCTGAAACGAACCAAGCTTTATCATCTTAAGAGGGGCCTCCACCTCAGCCGGTGTCGATACCACTGCAAAATCAATCATGCCGTTTTTTACGGCATTTATAGCCTGTGGGGTGGAGTGATTATATATCTTAAGCCTGATACCCGGATATGCCATGTGAAAAGGTTTTAGCCTGTCAAGCAGATATATGTTTAGAGCTGTCTCACTGGCTCCTATTGATACGCTTCCGTGTGACAGTCCTGTGCTGTCTGACAGCTCCTCCTCCGCAGCAAGTATCTGTGACATCGCTGCAGATACATGCGCGTACAGACGCTCTCCCTCCGGTGTGAGCTGCACACCTCTGTTATTTCTGATAAAAAGTAGGCTGTTTATCTGCTGCTCCAAATTGTTCATGGCGCGGGTTACATTTGGCTGGCTGTTTCCAAGTGCCCTCGCAGCTTTTGTGAAATTACAGTATTTTGCAACATAATAAAATATCTTGTAGTACTCAAAATTTATATCCATATTTAAAGCCTCCTTTTTATTATCGTTTTACCGGTCATTTTTCCGATGATACACAGATACTAATGATATAATAATATGATATTTCAATTATATCAATTATACTTTTTACTTATTATAATCATAATTGTATAATCATAAATGCTCAAAAGAGAAATATTGATTATATATATAAGAAAAGGACGTGTTTCAAATGAGTGAAAAGACAATGTTTCCAAGAGAAGACCATACAGAAATGCTGTTTCAGAAGATACTAAACGATCCATGGGCGTGTGACAGGCTTATGGAAACCTTCAATGAAAATCTGGTTTACAACGATGAATTTGATGTATCACTTCCGGCAGAAAAATTTGCTAAAGCTCTCTTCAATGCATATACCAACCGCGATCTTTCCGCACTGCTTATGTGCCTGTGCAACAACACCGTATTTGATTTGCTGCGCAATTCATATATTATACCGTACAGGTTCAATGCCGACGGACATCAAAATCCGATAATCATGACCGATGAGCACGGAAATCCGCTGCCCGAGTATAAACACATATCTCACGACAAGAACTATATACATTTTCATGAGATATACAATGATATGCCAGACAAAAAGGATATCTACTACGCACAGGCTTACCGCTACAGTCACACATATGATTCCGAGCATATGACTCCCACGCAGCAGGTCATTGTAAAGCATGACGGAATACTCTTGATACGAGAGCTTCCCGATACCGTAAAACTCAAGGAGACTGAGGCTGAGGCTTACTCTGCCGTATGGGATCTGATGATACAGATTGAAAAGGAGCTTCCTATGGCATATGTTTTTTACGGTCAGGACTCTCTTGTGGAAAATGACAAGCGGTATGATGAAATTGGTATTTTCCTGCGAAGCTCTCATTTCCTAAAAAATCTTGAAAAACATGTACAAAAGGCCGAGGCGATAATTTATGGCAGATAACAGCTACACAGATATTATGGAAAAAAATCATATGGAAATCCCCTGGCATGATTATGCCAGACAGGATGGAAATATACTCATAGATAAGGCGGGACTGATTGAAAAAGCCTCTGTAATCGGACGTGTCGGACTCATCATGCTCTCCTGCGGCACAGGAGCCTGGCGTGTGAGAACCTCCATGAACCGGCTCTCAAAGGAGCTTGGTGTCACATGTACAGTGGATGTCGGACTTATGTCAATCGAGTTTAACTGTTTTGACGGCACTGACTGTATATCGCAGTCACTCAGCATAGCAAACACAGGTGTAAACACATCAAAGCTCTATCGCATGGAGCAGTTTGTCGACAATTTTCCTAAGGAGGAAGCGCACCTGACTGGCGAAGAAATCCACCGGCGACTTGATGAGATTGAACAGATTCATGCCATTTACTCCCCTGCAAGGCTTGGGCTTGCAGCCGCTATAGCATGCTGTGCCTTCACGTTTTTGCTCGGCGGAGGCCCTATCGAGATGATGCTGGCATTTATAGCAGCCGGCATCGGAAATCTCATACGAACCAAGCTTATAAAACATCATTTTACTTTGTTCCTAAATATAGCGGTATCAATTTCTGCTTCATGCTTCATATATGCGGCATTTTTAAAAATTGCAGAGATGGCTTTCAATGTACCATCAATTCACGAAGCCGGATACATCTGTTCTATGCTCTTTATCATACCCGGATTTCCGTTTATCACAAGCGGAATCGACCTGGCAAAGCTGGATCTACGCTCCGGTCTTGAACGCCTTGCCTATGCAATAATAATAGTCATGGTAGCCACGATGTTTGCATGGATTATGGCACTGCTTCTGCGACTGCAGCCTATGGACTTTGAAGACTTGAATCTGACCCCCGTACTACATCTAATCCTGAGGCTTATAATGAGCTTCTTCGGTGTGTTTGGATTCTCAATCATGTTCAACAGTCCAGCTCCCATGGCTGCAACAGCCGCACTTATCGGTGCCATAGCAAATTCACTGCGGCTTGAGCTGGTAGACCTGACAGGTATGCCGGCTCCTGCTGCCGCATTTGCCGGAGCTCTCACAGCAGGGCTTCTCGCATCATTTATCAAGGAAAACAACGGATATCCGAGAATATCCCTTACTGTTCCATCCATAGTCATAATGGTTCCGGGACTTTATCTGTATCGGGCTATATACAATTTCGGCATAATGGCACTTTCGGATGCTGTTTCATGGTTTGCATCAGCAATCATGATTATCATTGCACTGCCGCTCGGACTCATCTTTGCAAGAATACTAACTGATAAGACGTTTAGGTATTGCACGTAACAGAATCATACACATTATAAGCAGACTTGTTTTATACCATTCAAAATCCGGACAGTACAAGCTCTGCACCAACATACAAATATTAAACTCAAAAAACAAGGAGGCATTCATCATGCTTACAGCAGTTACAGGAATAAACTGGGGAGACGAAGGAAAGGGTCGTGTCATCGACCTTCTCGCAGAACATGCGGATATCGTAGTCCGCTATCAGGGTGGTAACAATGCCGGACACACAGTAGTTAATAAACAGGGAAAATTTGTCTTAAATCTACTTCCATCCGGAATACTTCACCCAGATGTAGTATGTGTGCTCGGTGACGGAATGGTTATTGACCTAAACCATCTGTCCAATGAAATTGCACAGATCAGAACACAAGATGTATCTGTTTCACCAAAAAACTTGAAATTATCAACAAGAGCCACAATTTCAATGCCGTGGCATAAAATACAGGATGAGCTTGAGGAAGAGCGCCTTTCAAAGTCCGGAGCAGCCTTCGGCTCGACCAAACGCGGTATTGCCTATGCATACAGCGATAAATACCGTAAAAAAACAATCCGTCTCGGTGATTTACTCCACTTAGACGAAGAGAATGTACAGGCCAGACTTAAGACCATGCTTGAAGCTAAAAACCTTGAGCTTGCAGGCTGCTATCATCAGGAGCCTATGTCTCTGTCAGCTCTTTTGTCATGGTGCAGGCAGAAGGCTGCAAAATATGCACCTTATATCACAGATACCGGTGCATTCCTTGAGGATGCACTATCAAAGGGAAAGCGTGTTGTACTTGAAGCACAGCTTGGTGCAATGAGGGATATAGACTATGGTATTTTCCCATATACTTCAAGCTCCTCCACCATCTCAGCTTACGGTCCTATAGGTGCCGGTATCCCCGGTGCCTCATTAGACCATGTGGTCGGTGTACTAAAGGCATACTCTACCTGTGTTGGAGCCGGACCATTTGTCGCAGAAAAAGCTATGAACGGTGAATGGACTGAAATGGTCCGAAAGTATGGGGGCGAATATGGTGCTGCCACTGGAAGACCACGTCGTGTGGGTCCGTTTGATGCCGTTGCAAGCCGCTATGGTCTAAAATGCCAGCATGCTGACAAAATCGCACTGACCAAGCTAGATGTCCTGAGCATCATGGATCAGATTCCTGTTATCACAGGATATCAGTATAAAAATGCCGTAACAAACGTCTTTGACCCTACCGAAAATCTCGAAAAATATACCCCGGTAGTCAAAATGCTGCCGGGGTGGAAAACCGATATATCAAATTGCAGGTCATATGATGAGTTGCCTGTAAATGCTAAGCGCTACATAAACTTCCTTGAGGACATGCTAAGACACGAAATACAATTTGTCTCAGTCGGAGCTGAGAGAAATCAATATCTTCTCAATGGTAAGTGGCTGTAATTGCCTTTAACATGCTTTAACCGACCTCTATGCCATTGCCATATTATTTTTCTGATTTACTAAGATATTGTATACACGAATGTGCTGCCACATTTCCTTCTCCGACAGCCTTCGTATACTGGTATGGCCTGCCTGTGCAGTCTCCTGCTGCAAAACAGCCTGCCACATTTGTCTGCTGGGCTCTATCCACCAATATATGTCCGTTTTCTATTTCAAGCTGCGGCATAAGCTTTGATGGTGCGATGGCGTTTCTCAGGCAGAATACTCCGTCTACGCTCTCAGTCTTTCCGCTTCGAAGCGTAATTCCCTCCACAAATGAGTCTCCGATTAATGCTATAGGTACATCCTTTGATATCTTTACATTTGGAAGCTCTATTTCGCTGTCATTATAGGCTGGGAAATACAATACCTCTGCCGCAAGATCCGCAAGATATTTAACCTCATGCTCATACTTTTTGTCATTGCATATGACAGCTATCCTTTTATCCTTGTAAAACATGCCATCACAGGTGGCACAGTAGCTGAGCCTTTTTCCAAGCAGCTCATCCTCCCTGTCCAGCTGCTTTGCAGACATCACACCCATGCAAAGTATGAGAGTCCTTGCCTCATACATCTCATTGTCTGCAAGCACCATAAAACCGTTTCCTGCAGGCATGATATTGGTCACAGTCTTTTCTGTTATATCAATTCCCGCAGCTCTCCTATGGGCGTCAAAGCGTTCAAACAGCCCCTGCCCGCTTATCTGTGGAAATCCGGGATAGTTTGTGATTTTCTCTGCCTTTTGCACCTTTTCGCTTAGGTTCTTCGAACCAAACCAGATAAAATCCTTTTTATATGTTTTTAAATTCAGGGCTGCCGACAGTCCGGCAGGACCTGTTCCTATTATTATACTATCGTACATGCTATGCTCCTTGTACCAAATATTTGTATATATTTAGACCTTATATATAGTGTGGCACTAAGGTATACATCGAATTGCATGCAAGCATGCATCGATGATATGACCCTTTAACATATTATATTATATTATATTATATTATTGTAACGTCACATACAGTGCGCCTTCAATGCTTCGATATACTCCCTTGCATATCGCGAGAGTACCACACCCTTTCTGCTGATAATGCCTATCCTCATATACTCCTCCACATCAAGTGGCTTTGATATAATATTCCTTCCATTCAGCTCTGCGGAAATCACTCCTGAGCACACTGTATAGCCATTTAAGCCAATTATCAGATTAAAAAGTGTAGCTCTGTCTCTTACCCTGATATTCTTTCTGCTGTCAAGAGTGCTGACAAACTCCTCCGAAAAATACTGTGAATTGTACTCTCCCTGCTCATACGTCAGGTACGGATAGTCCTGCAGATCATCCATCGTGATGCTCTTTTTTGAAGCAAGCGGGTGACTGTCACATATGAATACATGCGGTGTGGCTGTAAAAAGCTCTGTGAACTCGAGTTCATTACGCTTTAGCATCTTTGAAAGCACCTCCGTATTCTTGGAGCTTAGATATATGACTCCCAGCTCACTCTTTAAATTCGTGACATCCTCAATAATTTCGTGAGTCTGCTCCTCCCTGATGGTAAAATCATACTGATATGCATCAAACTCTCTGATTACATCCACAAATGCATTCACTGCAAAGGAATAGTGCTGACACGATACCGCAAAGTGCGGCTTACTCACCACATCATCCTTGTAGATCCCCTCTATGAGATCCACCTGCTCCAGCACCTGTCTGGCATGACCGAGAAATCTCTCACCATCTTCTGATAATATCACTCCCTTGTTTGTCCTGATGAAAATAACTATCTGCATCTCTTTTTCCAGGTCATGTATAGCGCTTGTCACAGTGGGCTGCGAGACAAAAAGCTGCTTTGCAGCCTCTGTTATATTGCCGCATTCTGCCACTGTCACCACGTATTTTAATTGTTGCAGAGTCATGTTCATTCTCCTCCGGTTACATATCGAAATATTATTTTACACATTAAATGTCTTACATCGCTTAAGTCATCTCGAAACTATTACTGTATGCCGATAATCTTTCTCAGAATCTCACCCAACAGCTTTCCGAGCATAAGCGGAATGACAACAAGCACCACATACCACAGCAGCTTGTCATACCACACCCTGCCATCATTTATCACACAGATAAAGTGCATGGCAACAACTGCCACTGCAAATACAGATGCAAGAAGCTGCAAAAAGCTCGCCACATGAAGCTTATTTGTTACCTTGCCAAGCGTAAATAAAAGCATCGCACCAAAGAACATCGCTATATCTGCCTCCCACGGTATCATTTTACTATACGAAAACAGCTTAAACATATCACGATACTCCATATGCAGCTCAAGAAACAAATCCACTGATGCTATCATGAGCAATACTGCTCCTATTGTCGAAAATACCGCTGCCAGATATACATAATTGTTTCCAATCCTGTGCTGTCTGAGCTTATATTTAAGCATACCCTTTTTCTGCACATACTGTGTACGCAGATAAGAATCTGTCGCAGAGGCAATAGCCCTGTCGCAGTACTCGGCTGCTGTCCTGTATACTTTGACTCCGGCATCGTTATTTTTAAGAGCAAACTCCACTAGGCTCTCTCCTGCTCTGTTGTTGCCACGCTCCGTCGCAGTAACCAGATACCCTGCACCAAGCTTCTGCTCCTTGCCATCAAAAAAGGTAGTGACCAGATACTGTCCGTAATCGGCAAGTGCATCCACATTTCCAAGCTCCACCGCTTTCTTCCACCAAAACACTGCTCGCCCGGGATCTCTGTGTGTGCCCTGACCTCTTTCAAACATATTTGCAGCCATATTCATGGCATCTGCATCGCCAGTCTCTGCCAGTGGCAGAAATTGACGGAATGCTCCCTCCATATCATTTTGTCTGTATGCCATCATAGCCATATCAAACGCTGTACTTTTCATATTGTTCTCCTTGACAGCCTTTGCTGTTTTTTTCTTATTATAATGTATTTAAAGCGATGATAGCAATATGACTTCTTTCCCAATTTATTATATGTTTTTCTTTAGTGCTACAGCAGATATTGCAGACACTATAGGCACCGTGAGTATCACTCCAAGCGTTGCAGAAATTCCCTGAATTATTTCAATTCCGATTGAATACATATCAAGCACCTGATAATACTGATAGTTATAGCTGTAAATATATACAAAGGTATTAATCGAACCACCTGCAAAAGCCAGAATCAGCGTGTTGGACATGGTTCCCATCATGTCCTTTCCGACATTTATGCCGGATTTAAACAGTTCTTTGGTGTCAAGCTTTGGATTTTTATCATGAATCTCATTAATAGTGCTTGCTACAGACATGGCAACATCCATCACAGCACCAAGAGCTGATATCAGTATCCCTGCAAACATCAGCTCTCCCACCTTTATATCTGTCATCTCACCAATATAAATAAGACTTTCGATATCATCCACATTATAGCCGGATATATGGCATATTTTTCCAAATATAAATGCAAAAACAGCAGCCAACACCACACCTATTATTGTGCCGACGATTGCACAGATTGATTTTGCAGTAAATCCATCTATCAGATACATAACAACGACTGTTGTTATAATTACCACAAATGCCGCCGCAAAAATAGGAGACACTCCTCTGTAGATAAGCGGCATAAATACAAATAAAATGCAACAGAATGTAAACACAAGTCCTACAGCTGATTTAAAGCCCTTGAATCCTCCAATTAACACTAAAACTATAAGGAAAAAGGCAATTATCATATACAGTTGATTTCCTCTGTCATAATTATAGACACTTACCGTTGTAAGCTCATCCGACTCGCTGATTATCACTATTACCTTTGTTCCTATTCTACATCTGGCACCATACAGATACGATGAAGAACTGGTGGCATCCAGAATTTCTCCCTTATGCTCACCAGTTCTTATTTTGACCTTTATCTGCTGCTGCCCAGCCCTGACACTGTCATCTTCACCCACAGAACCATCATAATCCTTTGAAGTGCTATCCGAATAATCAGAGCTGACAATCTCTGTCACCGTCGCTTTTTCAAAATCACGGCCATCAGTTGATTGCAGTTCTGTCTTTTCCACATTGTTCAGTGATATTCCAAATGCAATTATCAGAGCAATACTTATTATTGCAATACAGATTTTCTTCACTATTTTCTCTCTTTTCCGGCAAATACCACTGCTGTTCCTGCTGCTCCAAGACCAATCACACAAACAATTGTCCAAAGCAGTGCCTGTGACTCATCACCGGTCTTAACCTTAGAAACTGATTTATTGTTTGACTTTTCTGATGCTTTCTCTGATTCAGATGTTTTTTCTGTTGGCTGCTCTGATGCTTTCTCTGATTCAGATGTCTTTTCTGTTGGCTGCTCTGATGCTTTTGGTGGTTCCTGTGCAGTCACCTTTACAAGACCGTTTCTGGCTGTTGTCAGGTTCTCAAGTATCTTGTTGATCTGTGCCTGCTCAGTCTCAGGGCTGATACGGTTTGCGGCATCCATCGCATCCTTTAAAGCCTTCCAGCTACCAGTTGTGTAGTCCTTCTCTACAAGTGTATTATCTGTAAGCTCTTTATTTATCTGTGCAAGCTTAGCATCAACTGCTGATTTGTCTGCTGATTTTACAATAGTAACCGTATTGTCAATTGCACTGTCATTGTCAGTACGATAAGTGTTAATTGTCATGGTTGTCTCTGTCACATCGATGAGTGAATATGTAGGGACATCCTCCTGCCATCTGCTTGCTATATATGACTGCTGACGTGATACTAGATCATAATACTTACTTCCTGATGAACTGCTGGCTGTAAGATAAAGAATTCCCTTAGGATCTACCACATACTCTCCTGTCTCTGTAATTCTGTCTGCATCCATCACAGAAGTAAGATAAGATAAGTATGTCTTTTCTGATTCGTCTGTTGTGTCTGCTTTGATATTTCCCGGTGCTACAGTCAAAGTACCCTCACCTGTATAGTCAATATCCTTATCAAGCATTTCATCAAACTCATCATCAGTATATGTTACAGTCTTTTCTGTCTGATTGCCTGAAAGAAATTTACTTCTTGAATAAGCATGGTCATGTCCTGTAAGCACAGCATCTACACCATATTTCTCAAATGTCGGTGTAAGCGCATAACGTAAATTAACAATCTCCGGCTCATTCGAATGCTCTGCCGAACCATAAATATCCTGATGCAATGTAACTACCTTCCACTTGCAATCAGCATTTTCTGCAACTGTTTCTTTGATAAACTGAATATGCTCTGCTGAGTTTGTGTCCTGTGTATTAAGCATCATAAAAAGCACATCACCATATGTGAAATAATAGTCACCACCAACTTTTTTATTATCTCCCAGATTGCTGAGGTTTGGAACATTAAAATGGTACTGATAGTTGGCATTGTCTGCATCATGATTACCGACTGTTGTTGCTACCGGCAATGACGCAAGTGTATCCGGTGAAAGATATCCTGCATACTCTATCTCACTTGTTGTAGAACTATGTCCCGGGGCCTTTTTCTTTGTTGTCTGAATCTGGTCTCCTGCTGACACAATAAAATCAGTTCCTGCACTCTGTATCTTTTTCAATGTCTGTGACCAATTGTAGCTGTCATTTGCTACCGCATTGCTCTGTGCATTGTAAAACGCCTCTGTATCAGATCCCTTTAATTCATTAGATGAACCAATCTGCGGATCACCTACAAAAGCAAATCTGAATTTTCCTGTATTTCCTGTTTTAAAGGACTTTATTTCCTTGTCATCCACCTTATAGTAATATGTGGTCTGAGCTGCAAGTCCTGAAATAGTTGCCTTATTGCTATTGTATTCATTTCCGTCTTTATCCTTTTGTCCGGTGCCCTTAGTCGCAATCTGAACAGTCTTTCCATCGCTTAAATCTGCCTTTAAACCATATGTCAGTGAAACGGTATCTGTTGTCTTTGAATACCATGCAAAGTTCATGGTTGACTCATTAACCCCCGGTGTCATAGAAACAGTTGTCCAATCCTTGCTGAGCTTATTCTCCCATTCATTTGTCCTCCAGCTTGTAAAGCTCTCCCCGTAAGAAGACTCTGCACTAGAATTTCCATCCTTTGCTGCCTTTGCAAATATTGATGTTGCCGGTGTAATTATCATTGTCGCTGCAAGAAATGCCGCAATGATCTGATTTCTCTTTTTCATTTTATTCCTCCATGTGTAAATCATTTAACCATAATGGATTATACAGTGCCCCGGTAAACTCTATACTTGCTCTATGTAAAAACTATGAGATATTTTATGTGAACACTTTAGTTACATCTCACTCTAAGCCATACACAGTAAAATGCCGCACCCGAAGGTGCGGCATCTAAGAGGTTTATAAAATGTTTAGTTTAAAAGCTGTTTTATTTGCAAGCTCTTTTCTTGCGATATGTAGCTGCTGTGATTGCTACCATTGCGAGTCCAAGTAAGCATACATATGTAGCTGCTTCATTGTCATCACCACTCTTTGGAGCTGCTTTTTTGTTATCAATAGCAGCCTGATCTGTTATAGAAATAACGTAATCAGATGCATGAGTGAATTTAAGTAATGCTGAACCATCATCTGCAATCTTTACAGACATCTGACCCTCAAGAGCCTTTGTCTTTGTATTGTAATAGTAAAGGTTAGCATACTTTCCTGCATATGTCTTTCCAAGGTCGATTGAAAGAACCGGTTTGAATCCAAACTCACCTTCATGTGCGAGACTGATTTGTACTACCTTCTTTGCATCCTTTTCAATCTTAGCTGCCTTAATAACATCCTCAGGAATTTTTTTGCTGTCAACTGTAACTGACATATTTACATCCTTTGCAGGAACCTTTGATACGTCAGAACCATTGATAACCCACTTGATTCCGTCTCCCATATCAAGAACAAGCTTCTTCTGTGTTCCCTTAATGGCTGCAATTGCATCCTTTGAAACAACTCCTGTTTCATCCATCTTTACAACGATAGTATCCTTTGCAGAAGCATTCTTGATTGTTTCTACCTCTTTAGTCCAATCAACCTTTGCTGCCGGTGTCGGATCTGTCTTGCCAGGATCTGCCGGTGTTGGATCTGTCTTGCCAGGATCTGCCGGTGTTGGATCTACTGTTTTCTTCACCTTAGTAAGAATAACTGTTCCACCATCCTTTGCTGCCGGAATTGTAACAGCAACTGTTTTATCACTTCCTACAGTATATGTAGCACCGCTGTACAAATCCTTTACCTCTGTTCCTGCTGCTAAGCTAACCGGAACTTTTACTTCTTTTGCGGTATCCTTGATATTCATACCAACATATAATGTAGTATCACCATAGCTTCTTGCAATTACATCATAGCATTCCTCATCAGAACTTGCCACAACTGTTCTGCTTCCTCTTGCAAATACATCTGTGTATGCATTACGGATGCTCAGCAAATTCTTATAATGCTGATATGTGACATTGTCCTTTGTTGCCTTAGAGAAATCCATGTCATATCTATTAGTCTGATATGAATAATTATTTAATCCGCTTAAACCAACTTCTTCACCATAATAGATAACCGGAATACCCTTTGCAGTAAGCTGTAAGGTAGCTGCAACTAACGCTGCTGATGTTGCCTTATCCTCGGTATATTTTTTTCCGTTCATTAAGGAAGCCTTAAATCCATCTTCATCATGACTGCTTAAGAACTGACCCGTCATGTATGCGTTATTAAGTGCTGAATTTCTTGCAGAAAGGAATTTCTCTACAGAAGAAATATTGCCACTTACAAAGCTTGTTGCCTGATCGTTAAAATCGAAATCAAGGTCTGCATCCATCTGACCACTACCTAAGGTACTACCATTTGACGCATATCCTGCACCATAATATTCTCCAATCATCTTGAAAGACGGATTTACTTCTGTTGTAGAATTTTTAAGTGCTGCCCATGTTGTACTGTCAACATGCTTTACTGTATCTACACGGAAATAGTCAACACCATAATTCTTCATCCATGATGTCTGCCATTCTACTAATTTTGCCCTGACATCTGCATTCTCTGTTGCAAAATCCGGCAAGTCAGACTGCCATGATTTAATATCGCCTTCACTGACGCTCTTATCCCTAAGCATATCAGCAAATGTTGATTCTGTACCATATCCTGCATGGTTTACAACAATATCAACCATAATACGCATACCACGCTTGTGTGCTTCGCTAATCATAGTTTTAAATTCTTCTGTTGTACCCATTGTAGGATTCAATTTTGTAAAATCACTTGCCCAGTATCCATGGTATGCTGCATTATAAGGAACATCTTCTTTACCCTCATCTGTCACAGTTACACCTGCAATATTCTCTACAATTGGTGTAAGCCAGATTGTATTTACTCCTAAATCCTGTAAGTAATCTAACTTGGCTGTTACACCTGCAAAATCTCCACCATGATACAGTCCCGGGTTGTTTTTTCCATATGTATCTGCACCACTTGCTGTATTGTTAGATTCATTGCCATCAAAGAAGCGGTCTGTCATCATAAAGTAAACAACAGCTTCATCCCAGTCGAAATCTTTTTTGTTTTCCTTCACACGGTCTGTAATTTCAACATCCACTGTAGTACTGAATTTATTACCATACTGGTCTGTTACAGTAATTGGTAATGTCTTAATTCCTAATGTTGTATCTGTTGTTGCAGAAATGGTAACTGCCTGCAATTCCGGTTCAATCGGCATTGCATTGCTTCCGCCAAGGGAAGAAACATCGATACTTGCACTAGCTACTTCTAATGTTTTAGCATCTGAACTATCCTGTTTAACCTTAAACTTAACAACATCATTCTCGTTGTAATTAAAGGATTTATTCATAACTTCTGCTGTAACTGTTGCATTTAATTTATAGTATTCAAAATATGAGTAATCTTCGTTATTATATTTTTCACTATTTGAATTGAATGCATCTACAACATAAGCTCCATTTGCTTTGTAACGATAATGTGTTTTGCCATCTGTTAAACCGCTCTTTACATACTCAAAACGCTTTGTTGCATCATTGTATGTCATTGGATACTCTGTTCCGTTTACGTCAACAGCTACAGTCATATTCTTTAAGGTGCCATCTACAAATGCTGTATCATCACGATAGTAATATGATACCTGTTGTTTCTCTGCATCTACTTCATAGCCAACATTATATGGCATAGCAATTTCCGGCTCACTGCCGGCTTTCATGCTGGCATAGATAACCTTCTGGTCAGAAGGGAATGTAACTGAATGGTCTCCACCATCTTTAATCCATGGGTCACCTGTTGAATCTAATGCAATACAAAAATCAACCTTTGTACAAGATGGTTTTGCTGGAATTGTTACTGTCCATTTATCTCCACCTGCATATGTAAAATTGGTTAATACTGAAGCATATCCTGATGTCCATGTATAGAACTGTGGTGTAATACCTTTTTCTTTTAATCCCGGATTCTCATAATCCAATACAAGGTATCTCTTTTCCGTTTGTTTAATTACCGGTTTCTCATGAACCGGATCTGAACCATCCACATAATATAATACTTCATTCTCATCACCGCTTATTGTAAAAGAACGATCTGCGGTATCAGAGCCGCCATCCCATCCCTGTGTTATGTCATAACGTGCCTTTAATCCTACTGTTTTTTCCACATTACTGCCGGCAACTGTAATGGTCTTTTTAAACCATGTCACATCATTTTCAGCATCATAATATGTTCCGTCAAAAACATAGGAACCGTTTAATCCGGCATTCCACATCCACAAATCAACTTTTCCCATGTCTGTGTCTGTTGATAAATCTTCATTGTAATAATAAATTGTAAATGTGTGATCTGGAACCGGTGTCTCCCAGCTGTCCGGTGCTGTTTTATATACGGTTGTATCACCACCAGCTTTGGTTCCGGTAACCCAGAGTTCAGTACTTGTTGATGTTACAGAAACATCAATATTATCCGTCTGTGTCCCACTGTTATTATTAAAAATACAGCTGAAATTCTGTTTTACATCCTGTGTATATACTACATCATACCATCCGGAATGGTCAGCATTTTCTGAAATCTGTCCGCCTGGCCATTCTTTTCCAACACCTGCTCCTGTTGCAGAGGCATCTACATTCCACACATGATTGTAAATAGTACTTCCCATTCCTGATGCAAGATAATGAATGGTTGTTACATATTTCCAATCAGCAGGTTTTGTCTCTGACAATGAACCATCAAACCAGTACTCTGCTTCTGCCTTTCCTTTTGTAGAAAGTGTTACGTCTTTTAACTGGTTTCCATGTCCATCATCATTTAAGATAAGAGAATAATCTGTACTGTTATCTAATGTCAGATGCATTGTATACCAGCCTTCATGACCTTCTGTTGCAGTCATGGTTTGTCCAGGCCATATACCTGCCGGCTTATTGGTCTCATGATATATATATGCTGCAACATCATCGCCTAATGTGCTCTTATAATTAATAGTCAGGTCACATTCTGTTGGTACAGACTCTGGAATCAATGTTTCCTTCTTTGAAGCATCCTTATACCACTGATAATTTCCATTGCCATCCAATAAACAATAAATGCTTGTATCAGAAGTAAAAGTCTTAATCTGCTCAATTGCAGCTCCTACTGTCTTTATCTCCGGTGCAGCCTTCTCAGTAGAACCTGCATCAACAAACTGAAAACCTTCCCACTCACTGCTTTGTACATCTACATAATAGAGTCCAGAACTTTTCTCATATGCAAGCTTTGGTTTTTCCTGATTCCCCCATTGTGAAATGGTGGCATTTCCTGCGCCATTGTTATTTACGTTAGCACCGTCAGGCCAGATATTGAAAACCGGTGTATTCCATGGACTTGGTTTGTCCAAATACAACCGGATTGTCGGGCTCGCAGCATATGCAGTGGTTGCACCACCGATTACCGGAGCCATGGTCACAATCATAGCAAGTGCAAGTACCATACTAAAGATACGGCTTACAATGCCATGTTTCCTGTGAAAGCGTTCTTTTAACTTTCTCATATTTCCTCTCCTTTTCTTATTATGTTTGTACGAAAATTCCCTTTCGCACGTTTTCGTATTTATATTATAGTCTTTTCGTTGGTTTTCGACTATTGGGATAAACAGAGATTTTATTTACGAAATTTTGGTAAAATTTACTATTTATTCATTTTTATGTAACATATGCGAAATCTTTTTAGTACTAAAGGTCCTAGATATAATAGATAATTTTTCATTTGAAATTTTGTGAATTATTTTTTAAGTCTATATGACATGATTTAAGGGTCAAAACCACCTTATAAAAAATGATTGATACCTTGAAAATGTGAAGTTTTCAAGGTACCAATTTATGGTTTACAAGGGATTGATAGCATAGTAGGCAGACCTTGGGGAGCTGTAATCACTAAATCTTTTAAAACAGCTCCCAAAATTCAGCTCAAAAGCCGGAAAAATTGCGAGAAAAGTAGCTGTAACTGCAAAAATCCACAAAACAGCTCCAAAAACTCAGCCCATAAGGATAAAGTCCATATAATGGTGTAAATTACAAATTTATATAAAAAAGAGCCGAGAG
>OBJO01000330.1_pt1 | contig 21652 bp, 10 predicted proteins | sample 1481741 | NCBI WGS metagenome assembly OBJO01 (sample SAMN06140803, study PRJEB22556) | human gut metagenome | host: Homo sapiens | place: China: Beijing | collected 2014 | reverse complement strand
TAGTGTGAGAGGCAGTAATGAATGATATTATAAGATATTCCTCTGCTTAACAAATAGTCAATTGCTGCAGTGTTATCTTTTGAGATAAGTGGTTTTTGTAATTGTTTATCTTTTTCCTTTTATGAATAGGGAACATATTCAGGTTCTTTGAGTGCCAATTGATTTGCAATAATCTCAGCAGCATCCAAGAAAGCATAATCGTCTACCTTGATGAGAAAGTCTAATGCTGACCTTCCACCAATCCCCATAGACTGCCAATGCCACAAGCCATTTGAAATGTGAAGGCTGTCATGATCTCTAATACAATACGTATCATGTGAAATCTTCTTTAATCGCTCGGGCTGATAGTTTAGCAGATAGGTGAGTAGATCCACCTGTTTGATTTTTTTCATGATTTCTGGCTTGATATAAGCCATAATACCAACTCCTTTCATAAAGCAAAAGGAGAGCCTGTATTCGGTTCTCCTCTTCATAGATATATTCTATTTTAATTAGTCATCATATAATCCTATCATTTGTGACCATATGATGCAGTCGTGATAACCTAGTTTGTAAATTTCTAAGCGTTCATAATTGTCCATTTCTCTTGCAACATTCAAAAATTGTCGCATTGCTTCCATATCATCTTTTGTATAGAAATCTTTTGGTGGCTCACAATCTTCAACAATTGATCGGATAAAATCATATTTATCCATTAGGTCATTATTTTTTTGTGACAATTCTCTATAGTTCTCAGATAGCTTCTTCAGCCTTCGTGCAGGTAATTCATCCATTCGGGCTATAAGTGGAGTTCTCATTAGCAAGTATTCATCTTCATATAGGTCAATAAATTTCATGTCACACCTCCTCGATAACCATTATATAAATGGATAGCCACAAGAACAAATGTGCAATCAGCGAATATCAGCGTGCATAATCTCTTATTTTAGATCTAACCTCTATATCAACCGATGTATCTACTTCATCCTCATCAATGATACCAGGCTCCTTCTCATCCAGTTTCAATTCAATCGTTAACTTTGCCAGACGCTTCGTTTTTTCCTGCAATTCATCCTCTCGCTCAAATGGTCTGCTTACTTCAATTTTCGATGTTTCTAATTGTGTTTGTAGAGCAGATAATTGTTGCTTATTCTCATCCAACATTTTTTCCATACCATTCAAAGCATTATTGATTCTTGTCAGATTACCAAGTTTATCTGTACCCATCGTGATATGGTACTTCCAGTTGTTTTCTATAGTAAGGATATATTCCATATTCAATGAACTGAAAGAAACATTTAGTTGAAAGCCACGAAATTCACCTATCTTCATATATTCTGAGGTGGTGTTCTTTTTGCATAATTGTATCAACATATTCCCAGCTTCAGTTTTATCCGTGTACAGTACACCATCCAATGTCATTCCAACGAATTCTTCTCCTTCAGGAATAGGGTTTTGATTTCTGACATTGATATCATTCTGAATATACTTGATGACCTCCTCTTGAATCGAAATCTTTCTAGGCAGTGTCTTTAGAATGCTATCCTGTAATTCATAAATCTGATTTTGATAATTGGCTTTTAAAACATTCAGCTTATTTACTTCCAGTTCCAGATTACAACGCTCCATAATTTTTGGGTCCCCACAGGCAATCGCCTTGATAGCTGCATATTCCATAACTGCTGCATCAATTTCGTCCATGGTTCTTTGTGGAGTTTTTCCAGTAAGAATCTGAGAAATAAACTGTTGTTTTTTCTCTATTGTTTGATAGAGATAGGCATCAAATGTGCCCTCAGTAACATAACGAACGACATGAACAGTATCATTGATGTTACCTTGTCGAATACCTCGACCACGCCGCTGTTCAAGATCTCTTGGACGCCACGGGCAATCTAGGTCATGCAAAGCAACAATCAGATCCTGTACATTGGTTCCAGCTCCCATTTTGCTGGTACTCCCAAGTAATACTCTTATATTACCTAAACGTACTTTCGCAAACAGATCCTTTCGCTGGATATCTGTTTTGGCATCATGGATAAACGCAACCTCATTAGAAGGGATACCTTTATCAATCAATTTTTTCTTGATTTCATCATAAACGTTGGTAAACTCTGAATCATGTTCTGGAATATATCCATCTTCTGTTTCTACCATCTCAATAATATTCTTGGAGTCTTTGGTAGGGGTAGAGAGGTCGCAAAAGACTAACTGCGTTCCTTTGATATCTGCTGATTCTTCCCATAACTTATATACGTTATTGATGCAGGCATTGACTTTACTGTCTGGGTTTTCTGGCAGTAGTCCATTGATGAGCCTTTGTTCAAGAGCAACTTTACGTCCATCAGAAGTGATCTTCAGCATATTATCTTCATAAGGTGTGACCTCACGATTTCTGACCTTTTCAGCACGCTCTGCCAATCCTTCAATCATCTCAGCCTGTTCTTCACTGGCTGGTACAGAAACGATTTCAAAGTTTGCTTTAGGAACAGGTAAGTTCAACATTTCTGGTGTCTGAATATCTGCCACTTCACGAAACATTGTCATAAGTTCAGGAAGATTGAAGAATTTAGAAAATCTGGTTTTCATTTTGAAACCTGATCCTTCAGGTGATAATTCCATAGCAGTTACGGTTTCACCGAATGTTGATGCCCAACTGTCAAATGCTTCAAGTCCATACTTCTGCAAGACGTTATATTGAAGATATCTCTGCATCGTATATAACTCTGCGACACTATTTGATATTGCCGTACCTGTCGCAAAGACAACACCACGATAGTTTGTCAATTCATCAAGATATTGCGTTTTCATAAACAGGTCTGCGGCTCTTTGTGAATCAGTTTGAGAGATTCCAGAAACATTTCTCATCTTGCTATAAAGAAACAGATTCTTAAATAGGTCTGCTTCGTCTACAAAAAGCATATCAATACCAAGTTGTTCAAAACATAATATGTCATCTTTCTTTGATGAATCATTCAGTTTTTCAAGTTTGACACGCAATTTCTGTTGTAACTTTTCTAACTGCTTTATGGTAAACCTCTCTCCATCCTCTTCCTTGAGCATTCGGATGTTATTTGATATCTCATTTGTTTGTCTGATAATAATGGCACGCTGACGCTCAGTAGAAACAGGCATCTTGATAAACTGACTATGCGTTATGATGATTCCATCCCATTCACCAGTGGCAATACGTGCAAAGAATTTATGCCGATTTGCTTTGGAAAGTGTATCTGCTGTTGCCACTAGTACATTTGCACTAGGATATAAGCGATAAAAGTCTGATGCAAAGTCACCAATGATATTATTAGGAACAACGTAGAGAGGTTTACTACTGAAACCAAGTCGCTTGCTTTCCATACCAGCGGCTATCATCTCGAAGGTCTTACCCGCTCCAACCGAATGCGCCAGTAAAGTATTTCCACCATATAAAATTCGGGCAATCGCATCAACTTGATGCTTTCTCAACGTAATATCTGGATTCATACCCACAAAAGATAGATTACTACCATCATACGTTCGATTGCGAATAGAATTATATTTTTCATTGTAGATCTCACACAGTTGTTCTCTGCGCTCAGGATCTCGCCATATCCAGTTATTGAATTCTGATTTGATCATATCCTGCTTATCTTGAGCAATTGCGGTTTCCTTCTTGTTTAATACACGAATTTCTTTTCCTTTATCATCTGTTATCTTATCAAATATTTTCACATCTCTTAGATTTAGTGTATTTTCAAGTATCTTATAAGCATTAATACGGTGAGTTCCATAACGCTTGGTGGCTTTAATGCTATGATCTAATGACTTTCGTGTAATGTTCCATTCCTGTGTGCTAGTCACATAATGGATGTCAATATTACTTCGATAATACGTTGGAGTATCTAATAATTGATACATGAATTCTTTATATATCTCTTTTGGAATCCATGTTGTACCAAGTCTTACATTGATATCCCCAGCTTTTATTGGTTCAGGCTGTACCTGTTCCAGAGCAGTAATATTGCCAGCATAACGTGAATCTTTCTGTACAGCATGTTTTGCATAGGCTAGTTTTTCTCGGACATTACCAGATAGGTATTCATCTGAAGTTTCATACTGTGGTTCTCCTGTATCATCTATTTTTTCAGGATTTGGATATATGACATTGTGCAATGCAAGGATCAAATCCTCTTTGTTTATATTTGAGATGGTAGTCATGAAATCAAAATCAATACGCCCTTTTTCAGCCATACTGACTGTTAATGCTTCACTTGCTGTTTTTACTGATATAGTTGCCTGTTGTGGTTTGATCGTTCGCTTATAAAAGATATCTGCCTTTTTCTTGAAGGAACGATCCTCATTAAGAATTTCCAGTGAACAGATTAAACTGTAAGAACTGTCATCTTGAAAGGCAAGTTTGTTGGCTCTGCCATTCAATAATCCATATTTATTTGTAAAACTATCGTAAACATCGTGTAGTTCTTTCTGTTGCTCAGTAATGATATTTGCTGGGGAATCGAATGTCTGGTAATCAATGAGTTTTCGCATACAGTCACGAATCTGCACCATACCTCGTATACGATTCTCTCCAGTCTTTGACGTTGTATAAGGGTACATTCTGCTATTTTCACGATAATATATGTTTCCATCAACGATACAAAAGCTGAAGTTTCTAACCGTTGGATCAGCAGGAATGGATTTATCCTCTTCATCCACGTATAACGCACTGTCAATAACGATTTCAGCTTTAATTGAATTCATCGCCTGTGCTAGTTGCTCTTTTAGATCTGCGCCTTCCATTGGCTTGCAGGCAGTGGATAAGCCATATTGTGATGTTTCTTCTACCATTGTTCCAAGCACCATTTCTGGATGATCTATAAAATAGGAATTCATGATGATACCATGTTCATCATTCATAACATCGATCCATTCTGGCTCAAACTCTAATGGCTTTTCTCGTTTCTGAAGAACAAGGATATCTGTCGTTACTCTGGTTCCCGCATTAGCGGTAAATGTGTTATCTGGCAATCGAATAGCACCCAATAAATCTGCTCTTTGTGCGATATACTTCCGTACACTTCGATTCTTTTTATCCATGGTGAATTTGGACGTCAGAAATATCACGACACCACCAACCTTGACTTTATCCAATGCCTTGGCAAAGAAATAATCATGAATGTTGAAATTCTGCTGATTGTATCTTGGGTCGAATACTGGTATCTGTCCATATGGGACATTACCAATGACCGCATCAAATAGATTATCTGGTATTTCTGTTTGTTCAAAACCTTGAATAGCGATTGTTGATTTCTGGTATAACTGCTGCGCTATCCTTCCCGAAATGGTATCAAGTTCCACACCATAAAAATTGCAATCCAACTCATCAGGTTGCATACCTATAAAATTACCCACTCCACAGGATGGCTCCAGTATATTGCCTTCTTTTAAACCCATATCCATCAGCTTACGATAAATGGCATCAATGACAAGCGGGGGAGTATAAAAGGCAGTCAGAGTGGATTCTCTAGCTGCCTTATATTCTGTATCATTGAGCAATTCTTTAAGTTCCTGATATTCATTTCTCCAGTTTTCCTTGTTTTCATCAAACACATCTGTCAATGCTCCCCAGCCAACATAATGAGATAGTATCTCTTGTTCACTTGGAGAGGCAAGGCGCTGTTCCTCATCTAACTGTTTCAATAATTTAATCGCCTGTATATTAGCTTTGTACTTTTCTTTTGGACCTCCTGTACCAAGATCAAAATCAGATATCCTAAAGTTATGTCTATCAACAGATGGAACTTCTGGGTATAGTTTATGAGTAGATATATGCGATATACCAGGCTGTCTTATTCCATTTGGTTCAATCAGAGTTGAATCACCAGAAATGATTTCCATTACCTCTTTCTCAGTCGGTATATTTTCTGGTTCATCTTCATCCATATCTGGCCACAAGGCAGATATTCGATTTTGTGGATCATCTCCAAAGGATTCACGGAACCATTTTAAATCATCATCCGTACCATCAAAACTTGCAATATTGCCATCAGATCCATAAATAACCTCAATAGGGGAATTATCTGCATATACCCTGATTTCTTCCAGTTGGTATTCTTTATCCAATATGTTTTGAAACCATTTGCCGGCATATTTGTTCAGATCTTCTTCCAGATCTACATCAGTTACTTCTTCATTGATGACCTCAACATCACGATATACCCCCATAAGGCTCTGTTCAAAACTTCTAGCACTCATGGTTTCCTTTTCTTGATCAATTACAAATTCCATGAGTGGGTCAGACATCAAGTCCCCATTATTTCCATATGTGTGTGCAACACTCACACGGCCTTCAAATACTTCGATGGTTAATGGCATCATATGCTCATCAGCCACAAAGTGCATATAATCTGTGTCACCAGTGATGATCAACGGAGCAATCTTCTTGAATAACAGAAAATTCTCATGTGTAAGATTAGGTTCTTCTACCAAGAGTACATGATCCTTGCCTTCCATCTGGATTGGTATCAAAGTAGATAGGGAGTTGATTGGATCTTTACCATAGATATCCATAAACGTATCAAATTCTAAGGAATCACTGTTATATTCTGCAACATTTCCATCAAATGAATAAACTACTTTTGTATCTTTGCCATCTAACTGCATATCAATAGATTGCAGCCAGAACCCTCTATCAGAAATACTTTTGATATAGTCATTAGCAAATTCATTCATTTGTTGTTCGACATTGTAATCATTTGGTTCTTGATCATTAGCCAGTTCCAGTTCATCTGTTTCTCCATTTTCAGTGATAGCACGAATATTTAATGTTTCTCTGAATTGATCAAAGGCGAATTGATATTCCTTAAACTCCTCCGTTGATTCTTCCTGTAGTGTTAGTAGACTATTATCAAGGGTAACGGATATGGTACTATCTTCATTAGCATTGGTAAATATTATTAGATTAGCAGTACCATCTATGACCAATGGCGCAATGTGTTTGATCAACACATAATTTTGATAACCAAGAGTATTGCGTTCCTCATCAGATAATACCTGCAATCCTTGTTCTTCTTCCTCATTGCGAAAGAGTGGTCTGCTTTGATCATAGAGGTATCCATTGCGATAGTCATAAACTAATGCTTTTTCAAATTCTTCTTTGCCAATTTCAATATCATCACGCTTATCAGAATCGTCAGGAAATAAACAGAGGGTAATGGTATCTTCATCTATCAATTCTATACGTCCATAGATAGGAGTATCTAGTTCTAAAAAAGCAAAATCTCCTGTATTATATCGTGGCTGTTCCTGAGAAATAAAAGGACGGTAGGAGTACCTTGCTTCACATCCTTCTGAGAGGTCACTGCCCTTCCTTTCAGCGTAAAGCATACTGATTTCTTCTCTTAAAATGGTGGCTTTTGCCAGCATGGCTGGATCCAATCCTTCATAGATAGTTTCATTCAAATATAATATCAGATCTTCCAGACCAGCAGTATCTTGCAGGATATCTCTGGTATCTGTAATGGCTGTATCAAACTCTATTTCATCATACTGATCTCTAAATTCATAAGCATCATATTCTTCCATGAATTCTGTCAAAGTAGTTGCGATGGATTGTCTGATATCAAGAACTGGTTCATAAGGTGTCGTTGTCCATGGTTCTTTCTTTTCATTGAATAGAGTATAGGTGCCATAATAATACGCTTCGACATGGGACAGATATTCTTGCAGATTATCCTTTGTTATGGCAGATTCATCTGTATTATTGAGTGTGATATGCATTAGATCTAAGACATGAGCTAGATTATTTTTGTCACCGATAAACTCATACAGTGCATTATCCTCATTGTAGTAACCTTCACTAATGCGATATGGACGGATATTGTTTAGCGGTCTATGATAAAAGAAACGCTCAATGTCCATCGTGATCTTATGTCGTTCATAATCTTGCATACCTAGGAGTTCTTTTTCACTAAGATACTTATTGTTTGTAATCAAAGTTGCAATTTTATCAGCGACTTCTTTCCATTTCAGCAATGTGCTTGCATAAGGTTTGTTGTAAGAGCCTGTTTTGATTTCCAATCCTTTGCTATCAGAATTGTAATGACTGCTTCCACTTTGTCCCCAAATCTCTTTCAGGAATTTGATTCGCTCTTTTCTCTCTGAGTGATTTCTATAAAACGCATATGTTTCGTATTTCTGATGTGTACGATGTTCACTGCAAAGGGTACTGTTAATCGTATCCTGTGTAATAAAATACGAATAGGTCGGTTCTTCATAAACACTCGCATGAAATGTGAGATGGGGAATAGCCAAATGTTCTACGAGAGGAATAATTCTATCTGGTGCATAATGACGCCAGTTATTACGCATTAGGCTTGGGTTTTGCTGATAATCTGCATTAAAATCATACAGTGCATGTATAATTCTGTCATAGAATTCTTTTGACTCTAATTGTGCTGCTAATTTTGGCGGCCCATCAACGAATCCCATGTGCAAATATTCATCAATCTCTCTCATATGATCACATATTTCATCATCCATATCACGATACATTAACATCAGTGTTTCAGCTACTCTATGGTATTCAAGCTCCTTCAACCTATCAAGATCTTCTTGAGGCAAGTATCGTCCCTGATCAAGCAGTGAGTGAATACCTTTTGCACAATCTTTCCAGCTAAGCGTTTGTTTTTCAAAAGCATTTTCAACGCCTTTGCCCCATGTGATCTGCATTCCATCAGTATCCCATTTATAAGCAACATTACGGTTGTTTACAATGAAACCATTGCTTCCTTTTTGATAAATGTTACTAAGGTAATCAGCATTTTCTTCAACTGGCAGATCAAGGGAAAGAAATATGGCAATATTTAACTTATGATCTTTATACTCTGTCCCCTCTGCCAGAACAGCATCAATGATATATTGCGGCATAGAAAAGGCTGGTTTGGGTTTGTTTATTTGAGTTGGTTCCAATGGCTCCATATCAAATAAATTAAGCTGTTGTTCCTCTGTGGTAGGGATAGGTTTTAGTGGAATGGAAAGATAGACATTTCTTTCCATCATATCATCTATGAAATACGTAATATCTTCCCATGATATATAATCCACATGTTCTGGATTTGTGTAACTTCCTTTCCAGACTTTTAGGTTTTCATCCTCGGGATAAAAACCCATTCTTATATTCTGATATATAGTTTCTACAAATGTTTGAGTAAAACTTTCCTTTACGTAAGCGATACGATGTTTCATATCATCATAAAACTGGAAAACAGTTTGTATATCTCTATTTTTGTGTTTTCTGAAACGATCATATTTGATTAATTCCTCATATTCATCAAGCGCAAAAAAAGCAGGTATCTTGTAAGAAGTTCCTGCTTCATTGATGGTTGTATTTAGTTGTAGATCAGTTCCTTGCAGATGATTTCCTGTATCGTTTCCTCGATGTTGTTCATCAAGCGAATCCATTCCATCTGGTTGGCTGCTTTTAATTCCTCGTTCACGCCCATCTGTTTCATCATTTGTTCGCTCATCAATGCTTTCCTCTGATTGGCTGTCTGATCGATCTCCAGCAAGTGTTGATTCAGTGTCTGTGTTGTCAGATAATTCGTGAATAGGATTGGACGATGTTCCTTGAGATACCTTTTCCTCATCATTCCGTATTTGCCGATTGTCACTTCCTCTTCCTGTTTCAATGTCAGATTGGGTATCTGATATTCGCCGTTCTGCATATATTCTATTTTCATCTGTGTCACTCCTTTCGATTTGGATAGCCTTATCTTCATCTTTATTGTATAAGGTCGCTTCTTTCTTTTCAATTGTGCGATTTTTGTTTTCTTCACGTTCCATCATCAGCACAGTTTTTCTAATTTCTCCAATGACCATCTGGGAGATATCTTTTGTTGGAACACCTATTGCATTGATACTTGCAGGTGTATTAAACTGTGATATCTGTCGCAGGCTATCTTCATCAATGTAATCTTCTGCACGAATCCCACAACGAGATAGTGTGGCATAAGCAACACTGTTAGCCAATACTCCTTGATAAATCAGTAGAGTATTTTGCTCATCAAGTCCATCTAAAAAAGAATCAGTTTTACTGTATTCCAGATCCTTTAGATAATCTCCAATGTTATCTTCTACGACATTATTTGAAGCAGAAATAATCGCTTGTGCGAGGCTTTTATCACTGTCTAACGGACCAAACTGATCCACTAATGTATTGATGACTTCTTCTTCAAATTCTTCTCTCATTGACCAGATAGGGACTGGTCGATAAAACTGTGTTGTTTTTGTATCGGATATATCAAAGTAATACTTCAATCTGGCAGCACCCTGATATTCATCATCAAACACTGCGATACCTTTGGAACCAGGTCTTATCCATAAACCATAGCGTTTATTCCAATCTTCCATTTCTAGTACTGCTGTTGCATCTGGCCGCTGCGCATAAATGAGTACCATATCCGTAAAAGGAAGTCGATAGTTTTTGCAGGCAGATTTTAAAAATGTCATCCAGTTATTCTCATCTTTTGATATCCTTTTAATAGTTTCTTGATAGAGTTTTGTTGCATCGTTATAACGCATTGCCATAAATTACACCTCCTTTGTTTATGTGCTGAACTATCTGCTTTGTTCTTTTTCATGCTTGTTTTTTAACTGTTTGCCCTCCTCACGGAGTTCAGCTTTTCTTGTTTTTATTCCACCAAGAAATGACTCGCAAAAGTTTTCTCTTACTTCAGTATCATGATCATATAAAATATCTATGTTTCCTGTTTCAATGGCACGTACCGTAAAATGCTTATCCATTAGAGAATTTTCCTTCAGTTCATTTTTTGCATACGCAAGCACATGATCTTTCAGTCTTGGATTTCTTTCCAATTCTTCCATCAAGTCATCTGTTGTAACTCTAATCATTGGATTCCTGCGATTCATTCCTTCTACATAATAATTAAGTTGTGAATACTCTCGTAGATTCTGCCAGACTTCAAACTCTCGCCGTACTTCTGATTTTGTAAAAACATCCTCCAGTGTATATTTCGCATAAAATCTTACAAATTTGTTGATAAATTCAGCTTCTCGTTCTGGTAAAGATTCCATAATTTCTTCATATTTTTGTTCATTATTCATGTTATCGCTCCTTTTCTTTATTTTTTTGAGATTGTATAGTTTCATAGGTCTTTTTTGCCCAATTTGGAATATGTTCTTTTCTCAAGATTCCAATCAAGTCATATCTTTCTAAACGGGTACGTTCTCCGCTATAAAGATTGACAGCATAAACAGCACTGCCTCTTGCATTACCTCTACATCCATTTCCAGCAGTTGCCAGATAAATCTGATTGCTAGCATTGCGATATTCAGGGAAAAGAACATCTACTGATTGCACCACGATCTCTCCAGCAAGAGTAGGGACACTATCCAAAGGATTACAATGTTCTTTTGTAAATAATCCTTTTGGGATATCCGCTGACATTTCCTTAAATTGATCTATTTTTGAGATAATGTTTTGATGATAGAACTTAACAACATCAAGATAATCATCTGACAAATGCTTGAACTGGTATTGTTCAAAACCGAAGTCCAATTTTGAACGGTCAATCGTACCACTTGCATATTTCTCATTGGTACCATTGCCAACATATTCAGCTAGGAAAAAACCTTCGGTTGCTATTACCGTTCGTTCTATTACTTTATAATCCTCTACAATCACTTCTTCATCGTTCATGGTCGCCTTTTTCCTTTCTTGATATCAGACAGCTTGATTTCATGTTCAGAGTCCTATCCACGTGTTCACGGCATCTGCTATTGAATGCATTTACTGCACCTTTCTTAGTGGAACAGTATGATCCATTTCGATATCCATATTTACGATTAACGTCGCACTCCCAGACAACATAAGGCAATAGGGCATTAGGATTATATCCAATCACAATAGATATCTTCTCAATATCCATGCTGGTGATGATTGCATAATCGCAGTTGATTTCGTGTAACATTGGCATAATATCAGTTATGTTACTTGCGGTTAATGAATCAATAAGATTTTTAGAAATACCGTGTTGATGACAGTAGTGAAGATATTTCTGTAGACCATCTTTATGTTCTGGAGATTTATTATTGATATCATTCCACTGACTTAGATGTGTTTCAATAGGCATGTATAGAATCTGATATCCTTCTTCAAGATACTGAAAGTTATCGTTACATACTCGTTGATTGACTGCTGTATCCTTATAGGGATCAAATGCGACTTTTACAGTTCTGGTTGGGTTTTCAGCACAGGCAACAACATCCACCGCATTACGTTTATTCCTGCGATAATAAATAGCAGCCATTACTAAATTCGTGTGTTTATTTGATTTTTCCAGAAATGAAAAACAGTCGTGGATAATTGCATCTTCTTGTGTTCTCATAACTGTATTCTTTGATTATACACATTGTCATTTAACGCTGTTAATATAGTCTTTATTTCTTTTTTCATATAATCATTCCTTTCTTTTTTTTTATCTATGAACTTTACTATCCTCCTTCCTGTAGGTATGTAAAAAGGACGATTGCTCGTCCTTTCTGATTCGTTGATTTAAGATGATGTTTGGCTAATAAACTAAATTCAAAGTGATGAGTACTACAAATAAATACAGAAATTCAATAATGGTCAAATTACTCATTATCTAATTCTTTTCTCTTTCTGTATTTTAAGAATGAGAAAACACCCAATGCTCCAACAGAAGCAGAAAATAACATAGTATATAATTCTCTTGAGGTTGTATCGCCAGTCTTAACAATTTCTACTTTTCGTTCATCTTTCATCACAACCTTTAAACCATCTTTTGCAATAAACGTAATGCTTTCTGCCTGCTCATAGCCATCAGGTACAATGATTTCTGTCATAACATATTCTTTTCCTTCAACAAGGTATCTGATAATGTGGCTTTCTTCTGTTGAAACCCACTGATCTACGATCTTGCCTGTTTCTTTATCCGTTACTGTAATAGTGGCACCAGGTAATTCCTTGTTGTTTGTAGCATCAATCTTTGAGAATACGATTTCAGTTGGTTTGTTCTCACATTCAATTTCCAGTAAATCACCATCAGCAGTTACTTCTACTTTATAGATATGATCGTTAACTGCGTAACCGTCGATTTGTGCAGCTTCCTGAATAAAATAAGTGCCTAATTCCAGATCCTTAAAGTAGGCAATAGAATCATCACCTGTCATTGCTGTCGCAACAATTTCAGACATATCTTCCTTGGTAGAAAGTGTAAAGGTGATACCATTCATTTTCTTTTCAGTATTGAAAGTATCTATCTTTTTGACTTGAATAGAGCCACGAGCTAATTCATTTTCTATTTTGCCATCATTACCAATTTGAATGACATAATGTGATACGTCCTGCCCATGGTATGCAACTTCAAAATCATACTCTTTATCAGATAACTTGTACTGACTATTTGTTGCAAGTTCTTTGATAAAATAGGTTCCATTTGGCAAATCTGGTACATTGACAAGGTGTCCGTTTTTATCAATGCCAGTAGTGGAAATCATGCTGCCATTTTCGATTGCCACATTACCCATATAATCACTGATATCTTCACGGGCATAGATACCAAAGATAACATCCTTGTATGCTTCCTCGTTCTTGAAGTGTTCTTGTTTTTCCATCATTTTTGTCATATCAATGTCAAAGGATGGGCGTTTATTAACAAGTGTAGATTCAATGGTTTGAATTTCTGTAGATTGATTATCTTCAATACTAAAATAGTGTTTATTTGTATCTTGAATATAACCGTGCGGTATTGTACCTTCAGTGTAATAGTAACGGCCTACAGGGAGCTTCTTACTGACTACAGCTTCCCAGTCACTCTCTAATGTTTCAATTATTTCATCAGTTTTGTAGTAAACATTGTTACCAATCTTGATATCTTCAGCTGCGTAGATCGTGATTTCAGAATTTAATAAATTTGAATCATTCCATACAGGAGAATAGGTCGTTCCAAATTCGTTCTGACCTGTAATAACTTGGTTAAAGACTTGTCCAGTCTTATTCCATTTCAATGTTCCCATAACAAGTTCATCTTTCATGGCAACTTTCTGTACTTCACCTGTATCTTGTACTGTGAATTCAATGTCATTAGCAAGTGCAAATCCATAAGGACTGCTTTCCTCATGCAGGATATAAGTCTTGTTGATTTCTAATCCTTTGATCATATGTGGCTTGATTGTTCCATCCTCATTCTTGCCATCCTGCCCAGATATCCACATTTCAAATACTTCACCTGGTTGTCCTTTCGGATAAACCATCATATGAGCACCTTCAATTTCTGATTCGTCTGTTATATCTTGTTTCGATACTTCAACTTTTGTCATTTCATTGAATACTTCTTTTTGATACTCAATAACAGGAATATCCTGACCTTGATAAGTGCCATTAACTTTTATGATTTCTTTATTGGTTGCATAACCAATGCTTGGCTTAATTTCTTTGATTTCGTAATTTGACAAAGGATAGTCTGCATAAAAATCAACCAATCCATCTTCGTCTGATGTTGATGATTCTATCAGTGAGCCTTTTTCTACCAGTACATTACCATCTGCTGATTTGATATCCTCTGATGCATAAACACCAAATATTGATCCTGCAAGAGGTGTTTTGGTTTCTGCATCTTTTTTGATGATACTCATATCTAGTTTCTGACGCTCATTATAGTAAGTGACACTATCGAATACAAGTTCAGTATCTTGATCTTCGTACTCTAATTCAGCATTTTGAATTTCATGTGTGATTATAAAACCATCAGGAGCTTTTATTTCTTCGATCTCTAGTTTTGATAAAGGAAGTTCCTTTGATTTTGCAATACCATCTTTTCCAGTAGTGATAGTGTCTAGCACAGTACCAGCTTTATGCATAACACTTCCATCTGCTGGATCAATGACATCCTCTCTAGCACGAACTTCGTAAACAGCACCTGCAATACCTCTTGTTTCGTAATGAAATACGATGTTACCATCTTTATCTTTTGAGACAGAAGTGAGTACTTCACCTTCCTTTTTCACGGATATCTGTCCTTTAACTTCCTTGTTAGACATTTCGATTTCTACGACTGGTTCGCCATCTTCATCTTTTCCAGATACATTAGATGAAGTGATCTCAAACACTTTAGATTCTTTTGATAAAACAAAATTATCTGGTGCAGTGATTTCTGTTAATTTATATTTTGATGCTGGTAATGGAACAGGAAGTTTAACCTTAGCTTTATCGTAATCTTTGCTTTCTTCATAGTTCTTATCGGAAGCAAAGAAATTTGATATTTTACTACCAACACTGATACGATTATCTGAGTTTGTAATAAACTCTGAATACCATGTAGAACCGACTTTCATAGATATATATCCATTCTCATCAGTACGTACTGTTTTCTTTTTGTAATTCTTTACAGGTTTCTCGTTATCATCTAACATCTGTACTTTGAATGTAGCGTGATTCAGAGAAACAAGTTTTCCTGTATCAGCATCTTTTTTTACGATTTGAGCATAACTGTCAAATGGACGATTATTAATATAGAAATGAACATTTCCATCACTTGATGAACCAATGTGATTTCCTTTTTCATCTTCGCCATAAACAAATGTCTGTCCATTGGTCGTTTCTGAAACGTAGAAATAAAAAGGCTCAGCAAGTAATTCGGTTTCTTGACCATTTGTTCCTTTAGATGTCTGTTGTACAACATAAGCGCCATAAGCAAGATCAGGTGAATAAGCAGTACCTGTTTTATCAGTGTTCAATACTGCGTATTCCTTTACAGTACCATCCTTTTGAGCCAGTTCAATTGCTTTGTTCATAACATTATTTGCTTGAATATAATATTTTTTGGCAACGACTTTGAATTCAGCATTGACCTCTGCTGTTGTAATTTCACTGTTCTCACCATCAGTGATAAACTTGGCAATTTCAAATTTCCCTGTACGAACCTTATCAGAAATCTGAGTCTTCATTGTGAAGTGGTAAGGCTCTCCATCTTGTTTTAGCATTTCTGTTGTGACAGGGTAATAAAGGTTTGATTTTTCATACCCTTTTGGGGCTTTGATTTCCTGCCAGTAATACCAGCAATGTTCATTTTCAGTATCACCAAAATACAGACCTTCTTTTCCGTTTTTATCAACGTACTTGCTTGTATCTGCATAACCATTTTCATCAGTTACAACTTCTAGGACTTTATCACCTTTGTGGTAAAGAATTTCAGATTTATTTTCTGGGTTATAAACATCTACTGAGGCATATAAACCAAACACTGCATCTTTTAAAGTAGCATCCCCTTGAGTGTACTTACTTCCACTTTCATTTGAGATATTTACTTTTCCACCTTTTGCTAAAAAGTCATTGAATTGATCCTTTGTCATACCATTCGATCCCTTATGAATATCTTCATCAAATTTATCTAACTGAAGGGATAGAGTATAACGCTGATTGTCTTTGCTGAAGTTGACTGTACCACTTCCTGTCATTTCTTTGGATACAGTTGTTTCAGGATCGAGATAATAATATTTACCGCTATTTGTTTCAACTGCTTTATACACATGTTTCTCATTTTGATATGCAACGATCTTCGCATTAAGATCATTCTGTGCCTTTGTATCAGCAGTGCTTTGTGCTTCTGCTTTAGAAGAATACCAGCCTTGAGAAATACTATACTGCTGCATAGTTTCATTCAAATCATTCCAATTAGTCACATATGTTTCGCTATAGGTTGAGGAAGAAAACTCCTGTTCGATATGTGAAGGCATGGATACTTTACCATTGGCATCAGTTTTGGCTTTACCAAGAGATATATTATCACGAAAAAATTCAAATTCGATACCTTGAATACCTTTTTTTGAATCTTTATCAGCCTTATTCATAACAAGGTTAGCATCTACTTTGCCAATGCCTGTTTTCTGTGAGGAAACAGAATCTGTTTCAGGCTGTACAGCCACTTTATAGGCGACATTCATAGCTTTAGGATCTCTTGTTTTGAAAACTGCCAAAGTCTGGTTAAGTCGCTGATAGTAAGCAATTTCAACATTAGCAGCATCACTCTTTAGATAGAATGCGTCAAAGGAAATATAGCCTGATTCAGCTGCACTTTTGTCTGCCCATATTGTCAGTGAATTGCCATTTCTTTCAACATGAATACCATTAGGTACTCCATTGGTCAGATAAGATGAAAAGGTATTTGATGTGTCAGTAACAGTTACTGCATGTTCTTTGCCATATCCTTGTAATTCTATTGTGCTACCTTTAAAAGATACATCTGAGTAAATGACATTAAGTCTACTGTTGATAATATCCATCTTATTTTTAACAGCAGATGGTATCTGTGAAAATCCATTTGGCTTATTTACCTGCCATATCATTAATTGTGTGGCAGCCATCATTTCTGTGGAAGTATCACCTTGAAAACCATACCCAAGACTGGCGATATAACCCATACGATCAATTTGACTATCTGAATAACCGATTTTTCTGAATTGAGAGCGCCCTGGTATCTTTTCGTGAGCATATAAGGAATTTGTAGATACTTGAACATCTGGTTCTACACAGTAAGCTTTTTGCCCATCGATTCTAAAATCAGAGATATTCATTTTTCCCGGATTATCTACAGTTCCTGAAAATTTATCTTGTATTGCAAAATTGATATCAACATCATAGTTACTTAGTGTGAAACTAGCAGTATGAGTACTAGCCATTACAGGAGTAGCAGTTGATAATGTGAAAATTGAATATAAAGCAACTAAAGCAATCTTAGAAGCCTTTTTAACTTTATTTTTTACTTTCATTTTGTTCTCCTTTCGACAAATGAAAAAGGAGATCATAATCGACCTCCTTGAACTTGGTTCTATTTATTTTTTGATGATGTAGAAGTATTCAGTTCCACATTCTGTTACACCATACTCAATTGAATATTGCTCAAATGTGGGTTTACCTTCATTTAGATTTTTTATCATTTCAGCCTCAACCTGTGAAGTGATTTCATCTTCCTGTGATATTGGATATGCTCCAGCAGGGATTGTATCATCACATACTGGAACAGATGGCTTAGGTTCAGGCTTTGGCTCTGGTTGAGGAGTCACTGGCTCCGTAGGCTTGGATGGTTCTTGAGTCTGTAGTTGTGAAACTTCCTGTTTAGGTTGTTCCTGTGAAGAAGATTGTTGATTACTTTCTCCATTAGATTTATTTTATGTGGATTGTGAAGAAGCATTTTGTTTAGAATTATCCTTTTCAGAATGCTCATTAGAAGATGAACCTTTATCACTATTGTCATTATTTGATTCAGACATATCAGCCTGTTCAGTATCATCAGTTTCATTTGATATATCCAAAGAATTGATAATTTCTTTTAACTCATTCTGTAATCCAATTTTTCCAGTAATTGATTGTTTCTCATCACTTTCTTTTGAACAACCTGCTAGCAATAGCATAACACAACTAATAGCAATAAAACTCTTTCTTTTCATGAATACCAACTCTCTTTCTATTACTAATTTAGCATATATAAATTACATAAACAAATGTATTATACATACCTAACAGATTTCTTTTGAGTTGGTAAAATTCTTTTGAGCTGGTAACAGGGGGAGAGTGTGAGAGGGGGATTTCCAAAAAAAGGATATCCATAAAATATCGACAATGCTCCCTTGTTAGTGTATACGACTATCTTGAATCTCTGTCAGCTTTTTTCTTCTGTTGAATTCGTTGATATAGCTCCAACGCTCTTATAATGGTATCTTCAATTTCCTTTTCAGACATATTTCTGTTAAAGAAATTCATGATACGTTTTTTTGGTATTTTGATTTTTTCCACCTGATTAGGTTTTTCCTCAGACATAATACCATCGATTTCATTTGGAGATAACTGTCCTTCTTTTTCTAGTTTGTGTAATTTGATTGTTTGAGCGTGTGAAGGTGTACAATCATTCATTTGCATATACTCCAATAAGTGTTCTTGATTGGTAGTAGACAGGTACGATATCTCAACTGCTGGTCTTAATGCAATTAAGTTATCATCTACCATATCAATAATTGGAGGGATAAGATAAGTCAATCTGATAAACCTTTGAATTTGCCTGACACTTTCTTGAAATTCTTCACTTAATTTCTCTACGCTTGTTAACTTCTCGCCCACTGGGCGAGAAGTTAGATCCGTTCTTTCACCCTGTCTATTCATTGCATCTAATTTCATTCTGTATGCAAAGGCTTTTTCTGAAGGCAGTAATTTTTCACGTTGACGCAAATTCGTATCAGCCATGACAAGAGTGGCATCATCATCCGTCATTTCTCTTATAATACAAGGAAGAGTATCCTTATCCGCAAGTATACTGCCTAACTTTCGCCGATGTCCTGCAATCATTTCATATCCACCATCTTGTTTAGGGCGAACTATCACAGGAATAGATACTCCTCTTTTGGCAATAGAATCTGCTAATTCAAACATTTCTCTATCTTCTCTAACCTTGAATGGATGATTAGGGAAATCACTTATATCTGATATTTTGATATTAACAATCTTCTCACTTGCTTCGTCTTGCATCGTTTTTGAAGATTTGAATAAGATATTTTCATCGAGATCTGGTATCTGCATGTCGCTCAAGGCTTTTCTTGGCACGATGCTCCACCTCCCTCGCTAAAGAAGCGTACGCAAAAGCACCATCGTTGTTTTTTTCAAATGTGAATATACTTTGCCCTACACTTGATGCTTCACTGATGGCTACTCTTCTGGGGATACTCTTTTGAAATACAGGGAAATATTGACCATACTTCTCGGTTATCTGACTTTGAATATTCTTAGATTGATTTGTACGCTCATCTGTCATCGTAATTAAGATACCTTCAATTTCTAACTCTGGGTTAATATCTTCTTTTGTTTTAAGAATAGATGATATCAAATCTTTTGTACCCGCGGATGATAAATACTCAGATTGCGTAGGTATAATTACACTATCAGCACAAGCAAATGCATTGATTGTTAATGCGCCTAGTGATGGACTACAATCAATAATGATATAGTCATACTTTTCTTTCAATGGTGCAATTACATCTTTTAATACTGTTTCTTTTTCTTCCAGATTAGCGAGTGTTAATTCAATGGCTGCTAAACGATTATTCGTAGGGATGAAATCAAAACCTTCTGCATGGTGCATGATAGCATCATAATGGCATTGATCACTAACAATAACCTCTAACATCATATTGGCGCTTGTTTTGGCGAACGTATCTGGTTGATAGCCAAGTGCTTTACCAGAATCTCCCTGAGGGTCTAAGTCAATAAGCAAGACTGATTTTCTTTTCAAACTTAATGCACTTGCTAGGTTAATACTGGTTGTCGTTTTTCCAACACCTCCTTTCTGGTTGGATATGGCTATCACTTTTCCATATGGCATTTCATAACCTCCTTTCCTTAAGCCAATCCAATACGAATTGGCTATGTACACTACAACGCAAAAAGAGTAGATAAATAATTATCTACTCAAGTATTGTTATGGATAAATATATGTCTTTTATTGTCTAATTCAACAAGGTAAATTTCTAGTGCACTTTTGGGAGCTTAGTCGAGTGAAGGGTAAGTTTCAAATTTATTATCATTAAGGATTGGAGGCAAAAAATATGTTTGTTTTTTGCTAAAATACTTGCTTTTTGCCTCCATTATTAAGTGCCTAAAATTGCCTCTAAATCGTGATAAAATAAGGATATAAATGGATTCCAAAACTCAAAATCCCTTGATGTTATGCGGTCTATTAAGTGCTTATAACTTCCTTTATTTACCTCTAAATTCTTTCTAATTCTGCATCACTCCTATAACTTAGGATCTAGTGCTTCGCGCGTGCAGGTTCAAGTCCTGTCGCCCGCACCAGTGTAAAAATAAAGCCTTACGTAAAGGCTTTTTTCATTATTTAAAATGATATCCGGTGTAATGATCAATAGATTTAAACACCTTCACAGCTTGTAAATCGTCAAGCCGATGTCCATATGCATGATTGCCCATATTACATAAGGCTTTCATGTTTTTTTATTGCCTTTCTGATACCATTTGCCGGCTGAGCCCTGAAGGTCAGAAGCACACAGGTCTTCATTTATACTTGATAACGATGACCGAACAGAGAATCATCAGAGTATCCGTCACTGCTTTGCATATACTTCAGGTATGGATCTGCATTGGCATAATTCATACGTGTGCATTTGGCAGGAAAAGGGAATATGTGCAGGCTATAAAAAAGAGCTGTTCATGTCCAGCCCTTTTCCTCACGATTTTGTCGGTATACAGAACATGTGAGGTTATGTAATCAGAGGATTACACTATTAGTATAGCGTGTTTTCTAAAAAATGCAATTCAAAAAAGGCCAAAAATACCTTAATTTTGAATAAAATAACAAAAAATGAAAAGGCTTTCTATAAATATTATATTTTATGTAAAAAAACTCAGGCCTTGCGTCATGAATCGAACAGCTATTTAAAATAAATCCATCACCGTCTTCTTTTTTACATAAGCGTCCCAGATGCAGCCTCTTTTCCAGCAGCTTCCTTTCCGGTGGCTGCAGTATTGACAGAGGGGAAGGAAAAGGATAAGATGGACATACGGAAACACGTAGGATGGTCTATTCAGATCATTGTGAAAAGAGGTCGATCATATGGTGCTGCATTATGGAATTATAGCTGTTCGATTCATGACGCA